>JACXTT010002183.1_pt1 | contig 31340 bp, 29 predicted proteins | sample 9270951 | NCBI WGS metagenome assembly JACXTT01 (sample SAMN15532306, study PRJNA645909) | rock metagenome | isolation source: weathered quartz diorite | place: Puerto Rico | collected 2017-06-21
CGCCCGGCCCGCAAGGCGCGACGAGGGAGCATATCGGGAATATGTGACCGAGAAGCAACGCCGCGGGCCGGGAGGCAGCGGCGGCCGAACGTAACAAGACTTCGGGGACGCGACACTAGCGGGTCCGGGGGCCATTCCGTGAGCCGGAGCGCCGAACCGCGAGGCACGCTGTACGTCATCGGGACGCCGATCGGCAACCTGGAGGATCTGTCGCCGCGCGCGGTGGGGGCGTTCGCTGCCAGCGAATGCGTGGCCTGCGAGGACACGCGCCGGACCAGGACCATCCTGGCCCGCCAGGGCCTCGTGCGGAGGCTGGTCAGCTATCACAAGTTCAACGAGGCGCGGCGCCTGCCCGAGCTCCTCGGCGTGCTTCGGCGCGGCGGCCGGATCGCCCTGGCGACCGATGGCGGCACGCCCGGCATCTCCGACCCCGGCGCTCTTCTGGTGCGCGCCGCCCGGCGGGCGGGGCACCAAGTCATACCGATCCCCGGACCGTCGGCCCTCACCACGCTTTTGTCGGTCGCCGGCCTCGAGACGAGTGCGTTCACCTTTATCGGCTTCCCGCCCCACCGCAGGGGCGAGCGCCGGCGGGCCCTCACGGCGTTGCGCGCCGAGCCTCGCCCGCTGCTGTTCTTCGAGTCGCCGCGGCGCCTCCTGGCGACGCTCGAGGACGTGCAGGAGATCCTGGGAGACCGCGAGACGGTCCTCGGGAGGGAGATGACCAAGATCCACGAGGAGTTCCATTCCGGCGCGCTCAGCGCCGTGCGGGCCGGGCTCGAGGGCCGGCGCATCCGCGGCGAAGTCGCCTTCGTGGTCTCCGGACCGCCGGGCGGCGCCCCGCCGCCGGGGGAGGTCGCGGCCGGCGGAGACGACGTCAAGGAGACCCCCGCCCGCAGGGTGCGGCGTCTGATCGCGGCCGGTGTCGAGCGCAAGGAGGCGCTCCGTCGAGTGGCACGCGAGACCGGACGGTCGCGCCGCGACCTGTATCGCGATCTGCTGCCCGGGCGGAGGGACGACGAGGAATGAGCCCGAAACCGAAAGAGTCGGGACAACGCGTCCTGGCGACGAACCGCCAAGCGTTCCACAACTATTTCATCGGCGAGCGCCGCGAGGCCGGTCTCGCGCTGCTCGGGACCGAGGTCAAGTCGCTGCGCGAGGGCAAGGCGAATCTCAAGGACGCGTTCGCGCGCGTCGACGGACGCGAGGTGTTCCTGCACAACTGCCACATCTCGCCGTATTCGCACGGCGGCTACGCCAACCACGATCCCCTGCGCCCGCGCAAGCTCCTGCTGCACCGCGAGGAGATCCTGAAGCTCTCGCAGAAAACGAGGAGCGGCGGCCAGACCCTCTTGCCGCTCCGTCTCTATCTGTCGGGAGGCCGGGTGAAGGTCGAGATCGCGCTGGCCAAGGGCAAGAAGCTCTGGGACAAACGCCAGGCGATCAAAGAGAAGGATCAGGAGAAGGAGGCCCGGGCGGCCGTCCGGGAGCGCCGTCGTTCCTAGGAATCCCGACGGACGACGCCCTCCAGCGGGCTGCTCGCGCTGGCGTGCAGCTTCTTCGGGATGCGTCCTGCCTCGAAGGCCAGGCGTCCCGCCTCGACCGCCCAGCGCATCGATCGGGCCATCTTGATCGGCTCGCCGGCGCCGGCGATGCCGGTGTTCATCAGGACCCCGTCGGCGCCGAGCTCCATCACCATGGCGGCGTCGGACGCCGTTCCGACCCCCGCGTCCACGATGACGGGAAGATCGCGAATCTCCTCCAGGAGCAGCCTCAGGCTCACGGCGTCCTGGAGCCCGAGACCGGAGCCGATCGGGGCCGCCAGCGGCATGATCGCGGCCGCCCCGGCGTCACGCAGCCGCTTGGCCACGACCAGGTCGTCGTTGGTGTACGGCAGGACGGTGAACCCTTCCTTCACCAGCACCCGGGTCGCCTCGAGCAGCCCTTCGTTGTCCGGGAACAGGGTCCTCTCGTCGCCGATCACCTCGAGCTTGACGAGGTCGGACAGCCCCGCTTCGCGCCCCAGGCGCGCGACGCGGACCGCCTCGTCCGCCGTGAAGCAGCCGGCCGTGTTCGGGAGCAGCGCCACCTTCGAGGTGTCGAGATAATCCAGCAGGCTGCGGCCGCCCCCGCGCTGCGACAGATCGACGCGCCGCACCGCCACCGTCACCAGCGCGGCTCCCGACGCCTCGATGGCCAGACGCATGATGTCGAGGTTGGGATACTTGCCGGTGCCGACGATCAGCCGCGACGGGTAGCTGCGTCCTCCGATGGTGAGCGCTTCGCTCTTCATCACCCGCCCCCGACGAGATGAACCACCTCGACGCGATCATGGTCGCGCAGGGACAGACCTGGAAACTCGTCACGACGGATGAGGCGGCTGTTCACCTCCACCGCCACCCGGCCGGACGCGATTCCCAGCGTCTCCAGAAGGGTCGACAGAGTGGTCCCCGGCACGGCCTGGAGAGGCTTGCCGTTGCAGACGATGGTCACGTTCGACGCTCCGCTCAACTCGCCGCCTTGCGCGCCGCCTTCTTGATCAGCTGTTTGATCTCCCCGCTTTCCTTCCCCACGGCCGCCTGGATGATGAGCGCGGCGGTGCCCTCTTCCAGGAGAGGAAGCTCGCAGGTCAGGGCCACCTTGCCATCCTCGTCGGTCTTGCCCTCGACCAACGTCCTGGGCTTGTCGACGGTGCTGATCAGTCTCACCTTCACCTTCGCCCCCGCGAGCCCCTTGCCGGTCGACGAGCGGCTGACCAGGAGCTCGAGACGAGCCGTGCCGCCCTCCACGAAGCCGTCCGAGCCGACCATCTGGAGGCTGATGCGCTCGGTCGCCGCCTGGGACCGCAGCCAGTCCAGGACGACCTCGTCGAAGCTCTTGCTGGAGATGATGCCCTCGCCGAAGGGGCGGATTTTTCCACCGGTGTAACGGCCCTCCCGCACGTCCAGAATCATGCGGTTGTGCTGCGTCTCGATACGCTCGGCGATCTCCTTCTCGCTGACGCCCTTCGAGAGGAGATCGGCATACGACGTGCGGCGCGCGGCGAGGATCTCTCCCCCCACGTAGATCAGCGTCTCGATGACGGGATTCTGCAACCCCTTGTCTTCCGTCTGGACGTGGTAGGTCTTGCCGGCATGCTGCACGTCGGTGTTGAAGCCCGTGACCATGCGGGCATATTAGGGCATGCCTCGAAAGCCCGTCAAGGACGCGTCCCGTCGCGCCTTTCACCTGTGCTACAGTCCGCGATACCGTGAACAACGCGGCTCCCGAGGGGAGCGCCGTCGTGCTGTGCGAAGGCGCCTTCGGAACGTCCGAGGGCAAGACCGCGCACGGTCTGGTCCGCCATACCGATCGCTACCGCGTGCTGGCGGTCATCGACGGTCGTCTCGCCGGACGGGATGCCGGAGAGATCCTGGACGGAATACCGGCCGGCATCCCGATCGTGCGCGACCTGGACGAGTCGATCCGCGCGGCCGGCCGGCGTCCCGATTTCCTCGTGGTGGGCGTCGCCACCCACGGGGGGATCCTTCCACCCGAGCTCCGGCCGTCGATCGCCCGGGCGCTCGCGCTGGGGATCAACGTCGACTCGGGTCTGCACGAGATCCTGGGGGACGATCCCGAGTTCGGCGCCCTCGCGAAAAGGAGCGGCGCCCGCGTGCGCGACGTTCGCCGCACGCCGCCGCGGGAGGCGATGCACGCGTTCAGCGGTCGCATCCTGGAGGTCACCTCGATCCGGCTGGCGGTGCTGGGAACGGACTCCGGCGTGGGCAAGCGGACGACCGCCGTCCGGCTGACCCAGGGGTTGAACGCGTCCGGCCACCGCGCCGTTCTGGTGGGCACCGGTCAGACGTCCTGGATGCAGGGGGTGCGTTACGGTCTGATCATGGACAGCCTGGTGAACGACTTCGTTTCCGGCGAGATCGAGCACCAGGTCCTGCGCGCTTTCCGGGACGAGAGACCGGACGTGATCATCGTGGAGGGTCAGGGCTGCCTGACCCATCCGGCCTACCCGGGTGGATTCGAGATCCTGGCGGGCGCCCGCCCCGACGGTCTCGTCCTGCAGCACGCCCCGCGGCGGACGCACTACGACGGCTTTCCCGACTTCCCGCTGGCCGGGCCGGAGAGGGAGATGGAGATCATCCGTCTGGTCGCCAGTCGTCCGGTCGTGGCGATCGCCCTGAACCACGAGGGGATGACACCCGAGGAGGTCCGGGCGCACGCCGCCTCTCTCCGCGGGCGTCACGGCATCGCCTGCTGTGATCCCCTCCTGGACGGCGTGCAGCCGATCATCGACGAGCTCCGGCGCCGTTTTCCCCGACTGTCGGGATGATCCGGGTCCAGAGCGTCGAGGCGATCCCGATCACGTTCCGTCTCACGGAAGGGTACCGCATCGCCGGGCACAGCTATACCTCCGCCGACAACATCATCGTGAAGGTCGACACCTCGGACGGACGCAGCGGATTCGGCTGCTCCGCCCCCGCGGCCGAGGTGACCGGCGAGACCGCGGCGATGTCCCTCGAGGCTCTCGAAGACCGTCTGATTCCCCTCCTGCGCGCCTCGGACGCCTCTGACCCCGCGGGATTTGCGCGCCGGGCCGGCGACGTCGCGCCGCGACAGCCGGCCGCGCGCGCCGCCGCCGAGATGGCCCTGTACGATCTCGCGGGACGGCGCGGGCGCGTCCCGCTGGCGCGACTCCTGGGGATGCGACGGCAGCGGCTGGTCACCAGCGTCACTCTCGGAATCGACGAGCCGGTCGCGACGCTGGAACGGGCGCGGCGTTACGTGGCCGATGGGTTTCGCATCCTCAAGATCAAGGTGGGGGATGACCGCGAGAGCGATCTCCAGACGATCCGGCTGCTGCGCGGCGCCCTGGGGCCCGGCATCCTGCTGCGCGCCGACGGCAACCAGGGGTACAGCGAGGAGTCGGCGCGACGGTTCCTCGGCGCCGTGCCGAAGGGCGATCTCGAGCTGCTCGAGCAGCCGACCGCCGCCGGCGATCTGGCGGCGATGCGGCGGCTCGCGGACGAGTTCGATCTGCCGATCATGGCGGACGAATCGGTCCAGGACGCCGCCGACGCGGGTCGCCTCGTCGAGGCGCGCGCCTCCGATCTGGTCAACATCAAGCTGATGAAATCGGGCGGCATCGGCGAGGCGCTCGCGATCGACCGTCTGTGCGGCGGCGCCGGCATCGGCGCGATGATCGGGTGTATGGACGAATCGCGGATCGGCATCGCCGCCGCGCTGCACTTCGCGCTGTCGGCGCCCGGTGTGGAGCGCGCCGACCTCGATGGTCATCTCGACATCGCGGACGACGTGGCGCGCGGCGGGGTTCGCATCGAGGCGGGCGCCATCCTGCCCCTCCTCGACGCCGACGGTCTCGGAGTGGTGGTCAGGGTCTAGAGGCGGCGGGTCGCCGCCCGCGGACGGCCGCGACCCGGATGTCGTAGTGCTTGATTTTCCTCTGCAGCGTCCGGACGCCGATATGCAGGGTGCGCGCCGCGTGCGTCCGGTTGCCGTCGTGCCGGGTCAGGGTGCGCCGGATGAGCTCGCGCTCCATCTCCCGCATCGTCGCGCCGGCGCGCGGCGGCGGCCCGGAGAGACCCGCTCTCTCGCCACCGAGGACAGCCGCCGGCAGGTCGGTGGCGCGAATGATCTCCCCCTCCCGGGTGATCGCGGTGCTCTCCAGCACGTTCTTGAGCTCCCGTACGTTGCCCGGCCAGGAATAGCGCTGCAGCGTCCGGATGGCGCGCGCCGTCAGACGGCGCGGCCGCAGGCCGTTGTCGCGGCAGATCTGCTCCAGCAGGGTGTGTGCCAGCTCCGGGATGTCGTCCTGTCTGTCGCGGAGCGGCGGCACGCGGATCGTGATGACCTTCAGGCGGAAGTAGAGATCCTCGCGAAGGCGCCCCTGGCGAATCAGCCCCTCCAGGTCGCTGTTGGTCGCCGCCAGCACGCGCACGTCCACCCGCACCTCGCGGCCCCCGCCGACTCTCATGAACTCGCGCTCCTCCAGCACGCGCAGGAGCTTCGCCTGGGTGCGCAGGTCCATCTCGCCGACCTCGTCCAGGAAGATCGTGCCGCCTTCGGCCAGCTCGAATTTCCCTTTTTGTCGGCCCACCGCGCCCGTGAACGCGCCGCGCTCGTGACCGAAGAGCTCGCTCTCGATCAGGCTCACCGGAATCGCGGAGCAGTTGATGGCGATGAAGGGTGCGTCGCGCCGCGCGGAGTTGTAATGGATCGCCTTCGCCACGAGCTCCTTGCCCACGCCGCTCTCACCGAGGATCAGGACGTTGCTGCGCGCCGCGGCCACCTGGAGTATCTGGTCGCGGACGCGCCTCATGCCCTCCGACCGGCTGACGAGATTTCCGACCAGGTACCTGCGGCTCACCTCCCTCTGGAACACCAGGGCGCGGTCGTCCGCGCGCTGCCGCTCGAGGATCCTTCCCAGCCGCGTCTTGACCTCGGAGCGGTCCAAGGGGCGGACCAGATAATCATCCGCGCCCTGGTCGAGGCTGCGAATGGCGCGCCGCACGGATTCTTCGGTCGTCAGGACGAGGATCGACGGAACGCCGGCCTTCGACCTCAGAAGCGCGACGAGACCGTGCGGCCCTTCGCCCACCAGGCCGACATCGATCAGAGCCATGTCGAATTCCTCCCGCGCGGCGAGAGCGAGCCCCGAGGCGGCGTCGGTCGCCGCTCGCACCTCGAGTCCCAGGTCGCGCAGCATCGGCTCGACCTCGAGCCCGGCCGCGGAATCGATCAAAAGGATCTGCTTGCCGTCGACCGGCACGCGTTCCTCCTCGTCGGAGAAATGCTGCCACTTTGACGTATTTTAGTCAATCGCGCACCGCGTCAGAGTGACGGAGTCACCATCTCAGGCGGTTCTGATCCGATCGGCTCTGGTGCCTCCATCTGTGAGGCGATCGTCAGAAGTTCATGCGGAGTAGCGACTTATGGAATCGGAATGGCGCACGCGCCAGTCTGGTCGCAGGACGTGCTGTCTGGCAGGAATCTTGCTCTGTGAAGGACCAACCTTCGGGAGGACGTCTCGGATGAAGAAGAAAGCGCGCTCCGGCAAGCGGCAAACCACCAAGGCACAGAACGGCATGATCAACTTTGATTTCGCCAACGTCTCATATCAGATCGATCCCAACCGGCGGAAGGTGTACCACCGGTGGATCGAGGTGGAGACCGCCAAGACTTTCCAGATCATGGGCGCCTGGACGCAGTCGTCGCACAAGGCGGTCTAGCGCCGGAGCCTTTCTTCTACCAGCCCGCGAGGGCTGAGCAAGACGAACCACACAACTCACCCCCAAAAAGAGCCGCTTCGGTCCTCATGAGGCGGCTCTCCTTTTTTTGTCCGGCCCGTGACGCATCCAGAGGCACGCCCGGGCAGGTCAATCGTCCAGGGAGCTGAGATCGGCGCGGGGAAAGGGCGGCCCGGGCCGGGCGAAAAGGTACCCCTGCGCGAACCGCACACCGATCGCCTGCAGGCAGCGCAGCTCCTCGACCGTCTCCACGCCCTCCGCGATCAGCGTGATGCCCGAGCTGGTGGAGAAGCGGGCGATCGTGCCGGTCAGATCCTGCTTGATCGGGTGCTGGTCGATGTCGCGGATGAGCGCCATGTCGATCTTGATGAAGTCGGGCTTGATCTCCGCGATCGACTTGAGCCCCGAGTAGCCCGAGCCCACGTCGTCGACCGCCAGCCGGAACCCGTGGAATTGAAGGTAGCTGAGCAGCTGACGCAGGGCGCTGAAATCGCGTACCGCCGAATGCTCGGTCATCTCCAGGACGATCTGGGCCGGCTTCAGATCCATGTCCCGCAGCAGCGCGAAGGTTGTCTCCGATCGCAGGGCCGGGTCGTGGATCGAGTCGGGCTCCATGTTCAGGAACAGCAGTTCGTCTTCCGGCAGCCCTCGCGCCCCGCGGATGGCGCGGTCACGACACAACCTCTCGAGCATCCATACGGAATCGTTCTCATAGGCCGCCTTGAAGAGCTGGTCGGGCCCCGGAAAGCTGCCCTGCGGCACACGCGTCAGCGCCTCGTACCCCACGACTCTCTTCTCCAGGACATCGATCACCGGCTGGTACACCGTCTGGATGGAGCCGGTTCGCAGCACCGTCTTCAGCTTCAGGGCCGCTTCGCGCTGCTCTTTCTTGCGCTGCTGCAGCGAGTCGGTGAACGCCTGCTCGAGCGCCGAGTAAACCAGCCGCTCGAAGCGCACGGTGGGGTTCTGGGACAGCACGGTGCACCCGACATACAGCCCGAAAGTTTCCTGCACGTCGGCGGGCAGGCGGTCGCGGACGAAGCGCTCGAGCTTGACCGCGACGCGCCGACGCACCCTGTCGATGTCCGGATAGACGAGGCCCTGCTGGCCTCTGGGTGGGGACAGCAGGATGACGAACGCGTTGCCGCTGATCATCACCTCGGAGACGTAGTCGTCGCGCCTCAGGGCGACCTTCTTGACCTCGAGCAGGAAGGAGGCGACGCTGCGCACCAGCGACTCGTAGCCCTGCCATCCGAGCGTCTGCTCGCCGCGCTCGTTCTGGAGCACGCTGATCGACAGCAGGCCGAGCTGCTGCGACTCCCGGAGCAGCCGACGGATGCGCCCCAGGAGCAGGGGGACCGTCGGCAGGTCGGTGAGCTCGTCGTACAGCAGATCCGTGAGCCCCCCGGCGGTCCCCGCGCCCCGGAGCTCCCCTCTCTCCTTCAGGTCCTTCATCAGCTTCTTGCGACGACTCTGCATGCCCGTCCCGTCAGCCGTTGGCGGTGCCGTAGTAGGCGTCCTCGTTGCCGTCGGAGAAGTACTTGGTCTCGGCGCGCAGCACGCGGTTGCGACCGTCCTGCTTGGCCCGATAGAGGGCTGCGTCGGCCGAGGCGATCAGCTCGGAGCCGGTCCGCCCGTCGTCCGGGAAGGTCGCCACTCCCCCGCTGAGGGAGACCACCTTCAAGGGCTGGCTCTCCCGGTTGGCGTACGGATGGCTGGCCACCCTCGCACGGATGCGCTCGGAGGCGACCATGGCTCCGTCCTTGGGGGTCTGCGGCAGGAGCACGATGAACTCCTCGCCGCCGTAGCGGGCGGGAGTGTCGTCCGGGCGCACCATGTCGCGCAGGATCTGGCCGGTCAGCTTGAGCACCTCGTCACCCGCCTGATGACCCTGCGTGTCGTTGTAGTGTTTGAAGTGATCGAGATCGAAGATGAACAGCGACACCGGATAGTGGCCCTTCTCCGCCTTCAGGATTTCCTCCGAGAGGCGGTTCATGAAGAAGCGCTTGTTGTACAGCTTGGTGAGCCCGTCGGAATTTGCCATCTCCTGGATCTGCGAGAACAGGAGATTGTTATGGAGAGCGATGCTGCCGAGATCAGCGATGAGATTCAGCATGGTCTTCTCGTACTTGTAGTGCCGGGTGATGCCGCCGACGCTGATCACGCCGAGCACGCGACCCTCGTGCACCATGGGCGCGCACAACTCGGTCTTGAAGCGGAAATGGGCCGGGACCTCCAGGCTCACGCCCGACTGGCGCATCTCCCGGATGAAGTCATTGGTGTCCATCGGCACCTTGTGCTCCGCGATCCAGCCGATCCTTCCCTCGCCCATCTTGACCTGGAATCCGATCTTGACGTCCTCGGCCAGCCCCCGTTGCTGCACCAGGATCAGCGTGTTCACCCGATCGTCGAGCAGGAACAGCAGCACCTGGGTGGGCGCGAACAGCCGCTCGGTGATCTTCACCAGCAACGGCGCGATAGCGCGCCGCTCCATGCGCGAGTTGATCTCCTTGGTGAAATCAGGCAGCAGAAGGAAGAAATTGGATAACGCGGTGTTCTCGGCCTCGAGGCGGGCGACGCTTGCCTTCAGATCGCGCAGGCCGGACGCGTCCCCGTCGAGACGCTGCGGCCGGCGCCCGGAGCGACCGCGCCGACCCGACACGCGTCCGAGCAACCAGCCGACGAACAGCGCGACGAGGATGCCGCAGGCCCATCCCCAGGGCGGCGCCGCTCGAAGGGTCGCCAGAGCATCGTTGATGAAATCCATTCGAACCCGCTCCCCTGACGGATTCCGGCAGGAGACGTCAAAAACTCTGGTGCCGCGCAAACTTAAGGTCCCCAGGGGGCCAATTCAAGGCAGGCCTGGCGCACGCGCGCCGCGCCGGTCGTGGCGGCCGGGCGATCCGTCCCGTCCAGACGACGATCCGTCAATTTTTTGAACCGATCGACCGGATCGAACTCGAGCATCACGCGCAATTCTTGACAGCGGCGGCAGCGGGCTCTAGAGTGCCCCGACGACCTGCATCGCGGGGCCTCCTTGGAGGTGACCAGGATCGACGACCCGAGGCGCAGTCTCCTGGGGCGCGCCCTCTTCCTTGGCGCATCGCTCCTCCTTTGCTCCGGACCGTCCTGCCGACCCGGGGCCGGTCCCGCGGGAATCCATACGGTGCGGGACGGACTGGGACGTCCCGTCGCCGTCCCGATGCGTCCGCAGAGGATCGTGTCCCTGGCTCCGAGCGTGACCGACTCTCTTCTGGCGCTCGGCGCCTCCGGCCGCGTGGTCGGCGTGAGCGATTATTGCGTGCTCCCGCCGGGCACCCCCGCCATCACACGCGTGGGCGGGCTGCTGAACCCCAGCCTCGAGACGATCCGGGCTCTGAGGCCTGACCTGCTGATCGGGACGACGAGCGGCAACGATCCCGCGCTCGCGAGGCAGGCCGAGACGCTTGGCCTGCCCCTGTACACGATCGACACGCCGGATGTGGAGCGGGTCCTCGCCGCGATCGACGACCTTGCTCGCCTGCTCGGCGAAGAGCAGCGCGGGGCCAGCGTCGTGGGCGGGCTTCGATCCCGCCTCGAGGCCGTCCGGTCCCGCGTCGCCGGCCGGCGCCCCCCGCGCTTGCTGTTCATCGTGTGGAGCGATCCCCTCGTCGTGCCGGGACGCACCGCCTTCCTGACGGACGCGCTGGCGCGCGCCGGAGGCGATTCCGTGACCGCCGACGCCCCCACGGCCTGGCCCTCCTTCGACACGGAATCGGCCATCGCCCGCGCGCCCGAGGTGATCCTCACGACACCGCAGAACCGGGGCCTGCTCGATCGATTGCGGCGGAACGCCGCCTGGGCAGGGGTTCCGGCTTTGCTCTCGGGGCGGCTGATGACCGTCGGGGAGGCGATCGAGCAGCCGGGCCCCGGGGTGGTGTCGGGGATTGAAGAGGTCGCGCAGGCGCTCCATCCCGACGCGTTCGACGGGCCCGGGGGCCGCGCCAACAGAAGGGGCCCCGCGCCCTAAAGAAAAAGCCGTGCGAGCCGGAAGCCCGCACGGCGGGGGAATCGGGGGTGGGCACCCGTCTGCCCCTCCCGAACGCCCGAATTCTCGCACGCGCCCGCAGGCTGGAACAGGCCGGCGGCGCAACCTCTGGTGCATCGATGCAGCGCCGCCGCCGTGCTAGGATCGCCGCTCTCCATGGCCGGGAGGTGTGGGCATGGGCCGACTCAAGGGACGGATCGAGGATTACAGCTCGCCCCTGGCGGGCATGCCGGCCCGGCTGTATGCGGGCTACTTCTTTCTGAAGTACGGGATGGAGAAGTTCAACGGCGGCTTCGGAGGAGCCTCCCTCCACGAGACGCTCACCAAGTGGGCCGACGGCCCGGCCTATGACTTTTACCGACCGTTCCTGATCAAGGTGGTGATCCCGCACGCAGGTCTGTTCGCGCACTTGGTCCTGTTCGGTGAGATTCTCGTCGGGTCGGCTCTCCTCCTGGGCTGCCTGACCCGCCTGGCGGCGATGGGCGGTGTGTTTCTCTGCCTGAATTTCGCGTTCGCGAGCGGCGCGCCCGCGCTGAGCGTCGAGCAGCCGGTGGTGTTCACCGTGCTTCTCGTCACCATTTTCGCGACCGGGGCCGGCCGGGTCCTCGGGCTCGACGCGCTCCTGAAGCGACTCGTTCCGCCCTGGGTGGCCTGAAGGCCGCCGTGCTGCACAACGTCCCGGTCGCCCGCATCCTCGGATTCCTCTCCCTCGCCAGCGTGACCCTCCTCGCGTGGATCACGTGGGGCGGCTTCCGCGTCGCGGCCGGAGCGGTCGCCGCCGGGGCCCATATCCGGCTCGCGCTGTTCGGCATGGTCGTCATCCTGTTCACGCACACGATGACCCTGTTCTACTTCGTCGGGACCGGCAGCCGCATCAAGAGCGTCGTACGCGAGCACGGCCTAGCCGCCTCGCTGGTCGATCGAACCCGGCGGCTCAAGGCGCGTCTGTTCCCGTGGCTGACGTTCACGCCCCTGGTCACGATGGCGGCGTTCATCATCGGAGGCGGCGCACACACACGGGTCGTTCCCGGCTGGATCCACGGCGGGCTGGCCGTGGGGGCCCTGGCGATGAATCTGATCACCGCATTCCTCGCCATCCTGTGTCTCTCCGACAACGTCGCGCTCATCAACGAGATCGACGAGGCCCTGCCGGATCGGCCGGTGGAGTAGAACGCGCGCTCGGCTCCGGCACGCCCTGTGGAATGGATGGAGGATTCGGACGGTCTAGGTCCCGCCGAGAACCAGCGTAAGACCGGCGGTGGCCTCGGTCAGATCCTGGCCGCCCCGTGTCTTGGAGTCGAAGTGGCTCCGTCGGGCGTCGACCCGGAACCCGACCTTCTCGCTGCCGAAGAACCGGATCCCCGCCCCATAGTCGTACATGAGATCGTTCTCGTCGCCGACGAGGACATCGAGGACGTTCTGCAGGTCGGGGTCGGCCGTCTGGCCGAAGGTGCTGGAGTTGATGATGCCCACGCCGGCGGAGACGAATCCGACGATCTTGCCGCGGTGCTGCATGAAGAAGTTGTAGACGTACGCCGCGTGGCCGCTGAACAGATCGATGCTCAGCTGCTCGCTCTTGATGACGTCGCTCTTGACCGGCGGGTTGGGCGGGGCGGGCGGTGTGATGTCATAGACGGTCTTGTGCATGTGGATGGTGCCCTTGGTCGAGGTCCCGCGGAAGCCGAACTCGACCATGTGTTTCCGGGTGAAGTGGTAGCCGAAGCGGAGAGCGAAGGACGGGCTGTTGTCGATCCCGGATGTCACCGTACGGACGTCCCGCTCGTTGGTGGGGGCTGGGAAGATCCTGACCGTCGTCCCGTCTCCCAGGTTCGGCGTGCCGAACCAGACATAGCCGATCTGGGGGACCACCTCCCAGGCCTTGTCCCGGTTCTGCGCCCGGGCCGAGCCGTGAACCGCCACGGCGACGACGCACAGCAGCATCCCACGCCTGATGATCGTCAGACCTCGCATCGCTCCCTCGCACAGAGGGCGCCCCGCGCGGTGCCCACCCGGTCGCCCTTTCGATGAATACGTCGGAAAAGACGGGATACCTTTGCAGAAGCACCCGCCGGTGTCAAGCCCAAAGTGGGCCCCGGGAGAGCCGCCGCGGCGACGGCGCAGCGCCCGGTCGCCCGCGTCAGCGGCCGCGGGGAGCCTTCCCCCACTCCTTGGTTCCGTTACAATGGACCCGGCATGCGCCGCCAACCCGTCGAAACACGCACCCTGTGGAGGTTCCAGGACGGACAGCGGAGCGAGCTCTCCGATTGGGTAGTCGTCGAGGAGCCCCTGGAGATCCGCGTCCAGGGGGAGAGTCTCGCCGTCATCATGAGGACACCGGGACACGACGTCGAGCTTGCCACCGGCTTCTGCGTGACCGAGGGCGTGGTGAAATCGATGGAATCGATAGGAACCGTCCGGCAGTGCCGGTCGGAGGAGGACGGCGAGCTGAACGTGGTCGAGGTCGCTTTGGCTCCCGACGTCGGCTTCGACCCCGAGCGGCTCCGACGGAACCTGATGGCGAGCGCCGCCTGCGGGGTGTGCGGCCGGGCGTCCCTCGAGGCCCTCGCGACCCGGGCCACCCCCTTGCGCTCGGGCCTGCGCGTGCGTCGCGAGATCCTTGAGACGCTGCCGGATCGCCTTCTCGGCGCCCAGGAGAGCTTCGGCCGCACGGGGGCGCTGCATGCGTCCGGGCTGTTCGACGCGGAAGGACGCCTGCTCGTCTGCCGCGAGGACGTGGGCCGCCACAACGCCGTGGACAAGGTGGTCGGGAGGGCTTGCCTCGACGGTCTCAAGACCGACGACTCCATCCTGCTGGTGTCCGGTCGGACGTCGTTCGAGATCCTGCAGAAGGCCGCGGTCGCGCGCATCCCGGTCGTCTGCGCCGTGTCCGGGCCGACGACCCTGGCGATCGAGACGGCCCGTGCCTTCGAGATCACGCTCATCAATTTTCTGCGCGGCCAGAGCATGAACATCGCCTCGCGGCCGGACCGCGTCATCACCCCGTGAGCGGAGAGGGCTCGTGTAGAATGACCTCCGCGAGCGCCCCCGGCGGAGGAACGGCGGACCGGATGACCGAGTCGGCGTACCACCAGAGAGGGTTCGGCCTGCGCGAAGCCATCAAGCCGGAGTTGCGCGCCGACTATCACAGCGGCATCGTCGAGCGGCTGAAGGCTTCCGGGTATCGTCTCGAGGCGGGGTCCCTGACCTTCCTGCTGGCGCGCGAGTTCGGGTTCTGCTACGGAGTCGACCGCGCGGTCGAGTACGCCTACGAGACGCGCCGGAGGTTCCCGGAGCGCACGATCTATCTGGTCGGCGAGATCATCCACAACCCGCACGTCAACGCCCGGCTGAGGGAGATGGGCATCCTGTTCCTGAGGGATGCCGCGGGCGCGGGCCCCGGTCTCGCCGCGGTCCGCCCCGGGGACGTGGTCATCCTGCCGGCCTTCGGTGTCACCGTTCAGGAGATGGACCGGCTCAGGTCGAGCGGGTGCATCCTGGTGGACACCACCTGCGGCTCGGTCCTGAACGTGTGGAAGAACGTCGACCGGTTCTCATCGACCGGCTTCACCGCGCTCATCCATGGCAAATACGCGCACGAGGAAACCAGGGCCACGGCGTCGCGCACCAGCCAGTACAGGGACGGTCGTTATCTGGTGGTTCGCGATCGCCAAGAGGCGCAGATGGTCTGCGACTACATCCGAACCAGCGGCGATCGGGCGGCCTTCCTGGAGCGCTTCACGGCGGCCTGTTCGCGGGGGTTCGACCCGGAGGCCGATCTCGCGCGTATCGGCCTGGCCAACCAGACCACGATGCTGTCCTCGGAGTCTCTGGAGATCCAGGAGATGATCCGCCGGGCCCTCGCGGACCGCTACGGCGAGGCCGAGCTCGACGAGCGCTTCCGCGCCTTCGACACGATCTGCAGCGCCACGCAGGATCGCCAGGACTCGGTCCTGGAGCTCATCCGGACCAGCCCCGACCTCATGGTGGTCATCGGCGGGTACAACAGCAGCAACACCAGCCACCTGGCCGAGCTCGCCGCCCGCAGCGTTCCCGCCTATCACATAGAAGACGCGGCCTGCATCCTCGACGCGATGACCATCCGTCACAAGCCGTATCGCGACACCGAGGAGACGATCACGCGCGGCTGGCTCCCCGAGGGACAGGTGACGCTGGGCCTGACGGCCGGAGCCTCGACCCCGAACAACAAGATCGGAGAGGTGGTGGAGCGGATCGCGGGTCTGAGAGGGATCGCCGCGCCCTGATCGCTCAATGAACGTCCCGACCGGACGGATCGTGCCGGCCGGAATGCTGCAGAGCGATGTCACGCCAGCGCCGCTCGAGGATCCCCAGCAGATCCCGGCAGCGCTCCCGCACGTCGTCGAGCCGGAGCAGCGCCAGCTTGTCCGGCGTCTCCATCGCCAGGCTCTGGCACAGCGTGTTGACGGCCGCGGCGAACGGCAGAGCGCCGTCGAACGCGAGCGCCTGGGGCTCGCGGCCGGAGAACTCCTGCAGCAACCCCGCGCACACGGCCAGAAGACGTCTCTTGTCCGGTTCCACCAGCGGTCCGTCCTGGTCGTTGCGGTCCTCGAGAACCCGGACCCGCGCGACCCGGTAGGGGCTCTCCTGGACGAAATCGAGGAACTCGACCCGCGCGAGGCCCCGCAGCCGGATATTGAATCTCCCGTCGGGCAGCCGCACTTCATCCTCGATGAAACCGGCGCATCCGAGCGGGTCGATCTCCGGTCGGCCGTCGTAGCCTCCCTCCCATCCGGGCTTCAGGAGCCCCATGGCGATGAGACGGTCTCCGCGCAGCGCGTCCTGGGTCATCGTCCTGTAGCGCGGCTCGAAGATGTGGAGGGGAAGAGCCGCGTGGGGAAAGAACACGAGATCGGGCAGAGGGAAGACCGCGATCGTCCCTCCTGAAATCAGACTCCGAAGCGCTCGATCACGCGGTGTCACCGGTCACCTCGCCCGCCCGGCGTCCTGGTCGCCTCGCCGCCGGACCCAGCCACAGTCTATCCCGCCGCGCGGCCGGAATGGCGCATTGTTTCCATGTCGCCCGTTATGATACGTTCCGGGCTCGCTGGAGAGCGCGCTGCATGGGCCAGTACGTCCGCCACGTCTTCGTCTGCACCCACGGGGAGTTCTGCCCGTTCGACGGGTCCGCGGACGTACACCGGTTGCTGAAGGAAGGCGTGGCCGCGCGCGGTCTCAAGAAATCCGTGCGCGTCAACAAGGCGGGGTGCTTCAACCAGTGCGGGAACGGTCCGATGGTGGTCGTCTATCCGGACAATGTCTGGTACGGGAGGGTGACGCTCGAAGCCGCCCGCAGGATCCTCGAGGAGCACATCGTCGGGGGCCGCGTGCCGCAGGACCTGGTGTACGATGCGCCGCCCGGGCCGAACAAGAACAGCGCGCGGATGGCCGAGATCAACGCCGCCCGGACGGCCGCAGGCACCCGTGCGCCGGAGGAGGGCTGAGGCACGCCGATGATCCCCGGACGTCGCTCTCCCTGGACCACGCTCGAGGCGTGGAGTGGGGCCGGCATTGGCGCGCTCTTCGGATGGTCCGCCTGGGTGCTCTCCCCCGCATCGACTCTGCCCCTCCGGCTGGCGGCCTCGGCGGCGATCGCGGGAGCGTGCTACGCGGCCGGCGTGCTTCTCTCCTACCGGCGCGGCGAGATCCAGAACGCCCGGCGCCTGATCGATCTTCAGGAAGAGCTGCGGTTCAGCCAGGACCACATCATGGCCAACGAGACCTTCCGCTCACTGGGCGCCTACCTGGAGATCGCCGCCCATCAGATGAAGGAGCCGCTGCAGGCGGTCGCGTCCGGCATCGCCGGCCTCGCCAGCGACGGCGGCCTGCCGGACGAGGCGCGGGCTCGGGTCGCGGCGCTCAAGGTCAGCATGGATCGTCTGAACGAGACGCTCCGTCACCTCGCAGGATACGCCCTGAGCAAGCCCGGACGCGCGCCTTTCAGCGTCAACGTCCTTCTCCACGAGGCCGTTCTTCTGTGCCGCCGCCGCGCCGCGGAGAAGCAGATCACGTTCGAGGAGCGCTACGGCGTGGTGCCGCCGGTGATGGGCTCGGCCACGCGCGTGCACCAGGCGATCTTCAACATTGTCGTGAACGCCGTCGAGTCGATGCCCTACAGCGGCGGCGCGATCGTGGTGGAGACGACCCACGAGAACGACCGCGTGATCGCGCGGGTGCGCGACGCGGGCATCGGTATCCGACCGGATCACCTGCCCCACATCTTCGAGCCGTTCTTCACGACCAAGCCGGAGAAGAAGGGGGTCGGCCTCGGTCTGTGGGCCGCCCGGCAGATGCTGGACATCGTCGGCGCCGATATCGCGGTCAAGAGCACGCCGCATGTGGGGACCGAGGTGACTCTCAGCTTTCCCCAGGCGGCTCCCCTGCGCCCCGGCCGCGACGGCGAAGTCCATCCTCCGGAGCTCCCCAGGAACACGGCCGACGAGGGCGATCGCCGGATCGCCTGAGCGGTTTCCCCGGACGCGCGCGGCCCCCCGTCAGGATGGCTGCGGGCGCCGCCCGAGAAGGTTCGTCAGGACGTAGCCGGCGATCCGCGGGTTCCCCTTCAGACGTCGCAGCGAGTCAGCGTACCCGTGGGAGCCACAGGGGATGTAGACGCGATCGCATCAAGAGTGTCGCGCGGCCGAAGTTTGACACTCCCGGAGCGCATTGACTATAGTCTCGCCCCTGCGATCGAACTCCGTCGATGAGGTGAGTGCTGCCCCGCAAGGTTCCGTCGGTCAAGGGCCGGTCGAGCATCGAGGCTCTCCTGCGTGAAGAGCGCGTCTTCCGGCCGCACGCGGCGTTTCGCCGGCAGGCGAACGCGCGCGCCTCCTCGATCTACGCCCGGGCCGCGCGGAACCCGGAGGCGTTCTGGGCGGCCCGCGCGCGTGACCTGACCTGGCTCCGGCCATGGAAGAAGGTGCTCGTGTGGAACCCGCCGCGGGCCCGGTGGTTCGTCGGTGGCAAGCTGAACGCCAGCGTCAACTGCCTCGATCGCCACCTGGGTGGTCCGGTTCGGAACAGGGCGGCGATCCTCTGGGAGGGCGAGCCGGGCGACGAGCGCACGCTGACCTATGCCCAGCTGCATCGCGAGACCTGCCGCTTCGCGAACGTCCTCAAGGAGCTCGGCGTCCGCAAGGGCGACCGGGTGACCCTGTACATGCCGCTCGTGCCGGAGCTGGTGATCGCCATGCTGGCCTGCGCGCGCATCGGTGCGGTGCACAGCGTGGTGTTCGGCGGCTTTTCCGCCGAGTCGCTGAAGGAGCGCATCAACGACGCCCGAGCGACGGTGCTGGTGACCGCCGACGGGGGGTACCGTCGCGGGACCGAGGTCCCCTTGAAGAAGTTCGCCGACGAGGCGCTGCGCGGCACGCCCAGCATTCGTCACGTGGTCGTGGTGAAGCGGGGCGGATTCCCGGTGCAGATGGCCGAGGGGCGGGATCGCTGGTGGCACGATCTGATGCGCGACCGGGCGGCCGTCTGCCCGGCCGAGGCGATGGATTCCGAGGACATGCTCTACATCCTCTACACGTCCGGCACGACGGGAAAGCCGAAGGGCATCGTGCACGGGACCGGCGGTTACATGGTGGGGGTGCACGCGACCACGCGCTGGGTCTTCGATTTGAAGCCTCAGGACGTCTACTGGTGCACCGCCGACATCGGCTGGGTCACCGGACACTCGTACGTCGTCTATGGCCCCCTGTCGAACGGCGCCACCGTTCTGATGTACGAGGGCGCTCCCGACTGGCCAGACCGCGCCCGCTTCTGGGGGTTGTGCGAAAAATACGGCGTGACGATCTTCTACACCGCCCCCACGGCGATTCGGGCCTTCATGCGCTGGGGCGTCGAGTGGCCGGAGAAGCACGATCTCTCGTCGCTCCGGCTGCTCGGGACGGTCGGCGAGCCGATCAACCCGGAGGCGTGGATCTGGTACCACCGGACCATCGGCGGCCAGAGGTGTCCGATCGTCGACACGTGGTGGCAGACGGAGACCGGAATGATCATGGTCACCCCCCTCCCGGGGCTGACGCCGACCAAGCCCGGTTCGGCGACCGTCCCCTTCCCCGGCGTCTCGGCGGAGGTCCTGGACGAAGCCGGGCGGGTCGTGAAGGAGGGCGGGGGCTACCTGGCGATCACGCGCCCTTGGCCGGCGATGCTGCAAACCATTTACGGGGACCCGGAGCGCTACGTGACGCAGTACTGGTCCAAGTGGGACGCGAAGACCTATTTCCCGGGAGATGGCGCGAAGCGTGACCGGCAGGGGTACCTGTGGCTTCTCGGGCGGGTGGACGACGTGCTGAACGTCGCCGGGCACCGCATCGGGACGATGGAGGTCGAAAGCGCGCTGGTGGATCATCCCGCGGTGGCGGAAGCCGCCGTGGTCGGGAAGACGCACGATCTCAAGGGGCAGGCGCTGGCCGCGTTCGTCACCCTGAAGGAAGGCGTGCCGGCCGACGGCGATTTGATGGCCCAGCTCAAGGGCCATGTGGTGCACAAGATCGGCGCCCTGGCGCGGCCGGATGACATCGTGTTCGCGGCGGAGCTGCCCAAGACCCGCTCCGGCAAGATCATGCGCCGGCTGCTGAAGGACATCGCCGAGGGGCGCGCCCTGGGGGACACCACGACCCTCGCCGACCCCGCGGTGGTCCAGGCTCTCAAGCAGAAATATCAGGAAGACTGATCAGCCGAGGATCTTCGCGGCCCTGTCCAGGTCGCTCACCACCATCACGATCACGGCCTTGTCCGACGGCGCGATCCCGGTGTAGGCGTAATCGATGTTGATGCCGACCTCCGCAAGCCGGGAGCAGATGTCCCCGAGCGGTCCGGGCTGGTCGAGCATGTCCACCGTCAGGCAATCCTCGATCGAAGCGTAGAGGCCCTCCTTCTGGAGGGCGTCTCGCCCCTTCGCAGGATCCTCGCAGATGATCTTCGCGCGCCCCTCGAAGACGGCCAGGGCGCGCATGTTCACCTTGGCCCTTCCCAGCGCTTGGGCAACCTGGGCCAGGGTCCCCGGCTTGTTGGCCAGCTGGACGGTCAGCTGCTTGGCACGTGGCATGACATCACCTCCCGAAGACCTTCCTGCGCAGCCACAGGAGCGGGTCGTAGAAGCGATCGACCACCCGCTCCTTGAGGGGGATGATTCCATTGTCCGTGATCTGGATGTGCTCCGGGCACACGTCGGTGCAGCAGCGCGTGATATTGCACAATCCGGAGCCGAATTCCTTGCGGATGGAGGCGATCCGATCCCCGGTGTCGAGCGGGTGCATCTCGAGCGACGCCAGGCGGATCATGAACCGCGGCCCCACGAACGCGTCCTTGCGCGATCGGTCGCGCAGCACGTGACACACATCCTGGCAGAGGTAGCACTCGATGCACTTGCGGAACTCCTGAACCCGGTCGACATCGCTCTGCATCATGCGATACGTCCCGTCGGCCGCCCGGGGCCCGGGGCTGAACGGCGGGATGCGGCGATTCTGCTCGTAGTTCCAGGAGACGTCGGTCACGAGATCCCGGATGACGGGGAAGGTCTTCAGGGGCTGCACCGTGATCGTCTCGCCCGGTGAAAACTGGTTCATGCGCGTCATGCAGGCGAGACGCGGACGGCCGTTGATCTCCATGCTGCACGAGCCGCACTTTCCCGCCTTGCAGTTCCAGCGGATGGCCAGATCCTGCGCGAGCCGCGCCTGGATGCGATGCAGCACGTCCAGGACGACCATCCCCGCGTCGACATCGATGCGGTAGTCGACGAACGCGCCGCCCGCCGCCGTTCCCCTCCAGAGGCGAAATGCGCGCTCAGGCACGTCCGCCCTCCAGATCGTCGATGCTAGCATAGGCGATGGCCTCGAGGTCCTTGGGAGGCTCCGGCCGCCCCACGATCTCCGTCTCCATCGCTCCGTCCTTCCCCTTGCGCACCACGACGTTCACCTTCTGCCAGTCCTCGCGCTCCCCCGGATAATCGACACGCGTGTGCGCGCCGCGGCTTTCTTGCCGGACCAGGGCCGCGCGGGTCACGGCTTCCGCCGTGATCAGCAGGGGGCGGAGGTCGAGGGCCTCGTGCCATGCGGCGTTGTACTGCGCGGCGCCCGCGGCCCTCACCCCGGAGGCCTCCGCCTTCAGACGCTCCAGATCGCGCAGCCCGTTGCGGAGATCCTCCTCCGACCGAACGATGCCGACGTAACGCCCCATCAGCTCCTGGAGGCCGTCGTGCAGCGCGTACGGGTTCGCGCCGGTCTCACGGTTGAGGATCCCCGTGGCCCTCCGCACCGCCGCTTCCACCTGACTCCCGTCGAGACGCGGCGCGGCGGCCATGGCCTTGACGTACCGGCAGGCTCCGATCCCCGCCAGCCGGCCGAACACCAGGAGATCGGACAGCGAGTTCCCGCCCAGCCGATTGGCGCCGTGCATTCCGGCGGCCGCCTCACCCGCCGCGAACAGCCCGGGCCGGGTCGACATCTGCGTGTCCGAATCGACGCGCACCCCTCCCATGCAGTAGTGCAGGGTCGGTCCGACCTCCATCGGGGCCCGCGTGATGTCGACCTCGGCGAGCTCTTTGAACTGATGGTACATGGAGGGCAGCTTCCTCCTGATCGCCTCGGCCGGCACGCGGCTGGCGATGTCGAGGTAGACGCCGCCGTGCGGCGAGCCCCGCCCTTCGTTGACCTCCCGCACGATGGCGCGCGCCACGACGTCGCGCGTCAGGAGCTCCGGGGGCCGGCGAGCCGTCTTGTCGCCCGCCAGCCAGCGGTTCGCCTCCTCTTCAGTGGCCGCCGTCTCCGGAGCGAAGCGCTCGGGGATGTAGCGGAACATGAACCGTTCTTTCGCGCTGTTCAGGAGGACCCCGCCGTCCCCGCGCACTCCCTCGGTCACGAGGATGCCGCGCACCGAGGGCGGCCAGACCATCCCGGTCGGATGGAACTGCGTGAACTCCATGTCCATCAGATCGGCGCCCGCCTCGTAGGCCATGGCGTAGCCGTCGCCGGTGTACTCCCAGGAATTCGAGGTGACCCTCCAGGCGCGACCGGCCCCGCCCGTCGCCAGAACGATCGCGCGCGTCTTGAACAGGACGAACCGCCCCGACTCGCGCCAGTAGCCCAGAGCGCCCGCCACACGGTCGCCGTCCAGGAGCAGATCGAGCGCGGTGCATTCCATGTAGATCCCGAATCCCTTGTGCACCGCGTGGTCCTGCAGGGTGCGGATGATCTCCAGCCCGGTGCGGTCGCCGACGTGCGCGAGGCGGGGGTAACGGTGGCCGCCGAAGTTTCTCTGGCTGATCAGCCCGTCCCGGGTCCGGTCGAACACCGCGCCCCATTCCTCGAGCTCGCGGACGCGGTCGGGCGCCTCCCGCGCGTGCAGCTCGGCCATGCGCCATTGATTGAGGAACTTGCCGCCGCGCATGGTGTCGCGGAAGTGGATCTTCCAGTTGTCGCGTCGGTCGACATTGCCCAGCGCCGCCGCCACTCCTCCTTCCGCCATCACGGTGTGGGCCTTTCCCAAAAGCGACTTGCACATGAGACCGGTGCTCAATCCGCTCGCCGAGCATTCGATCGCGGCACGCAGGCCCGCACCGCCGGCGCCGATCACCAGCACGTCGTGCTCGAAGGTCTGGAGCTCGGAGACGTCGAACATCCTCAGCCCCAGGTGCTGAAATCGTGGAGGAGGCCCATGGAGACCAGTCGCACGTAGAGATCCGAGAAGGCCACCCAGAAGAGACTCGCCCAGGCCCACTGCATGTGCCGGGCGTTCAGCGTGGACGAGCGGGCCCAGAGCCCGTGGCGCAGGGTCGCTTTGCCCTCGCAGGTGAAGCAGTCCAGCGTCCCGCCGATCAGGTGGCGGAAGGAATGGCAGCCGAAGGTGTAGCCGGCGAGCAGGGTCGGGTTGATCAGCAGGACGACGCTGCCGACTCCGATACCGAGCCGGCCGTCGCGGACGAACGAGCGGAAGGCGTCGGCGTACAGGATGACGATGAACCCGATCGCGAAATAAAGGGCGTAGCGATGCAGGTTCTGGACGACCAGAAGACCGGTCTCCCCCCGGTACGTGCCGCGGCGGACACCCGCGACGGCGCACGCGGGCGGTGTCGCGAAGAACGAGCGATAGTACGCCTTGCGGTAGTAATAGCAGGTCGCCCGGAACGTGAGCGGGAAGACCAGGATCAGGAAGGCCGGCGATGCCGGCAGAAGCCTGGGCCACCACGCGGGCCATCGGCCGAGCCAGGCATGCTCGAGCGGCGCCGACCCCGGGGCCCCGGGATCGACGAACAGAAGCGGGGAGTAGAACGGCGACAGGTAGGACCCGGAGCTGTAATAGGAGCCCTGGAAGGCGGCCCAGGTCGCATAGACCGCGAAGCCGCCCAGACCGAGGATCGTCAGAAGCGGGCCGACCCACCATCGGTCGGAACGTTCGGTGACGGCGAAGCCTGCGGCGTGTCTGCCGGGACGTGCCCGTTCGCTCATGGACGACCTTCCCTCATCGGCGGGCCGGCATTCTAACCCAGAACGCGCCCGCTTCGGGGGCGCGCCTGCGTCCTCTTGCGCGCCGGCGCGCCGGAGCCCATCTTCCTGGGTGCGGGCCGGGGTGCTATACTGGCCTTCTTGCGGCGGGACTCCCGGACGGGCTGTCGTCGGTCCGGTCGAGTCGGTCGCGAGGCGCTCCTTAGGATGGGTCGACGCCGGCCGAGGTGGCTGGCCCCACGGGAGAGAGCGCGAGGAGATTGATGCCAAAATCGATGTTGGTCAACGTGACCGCGGAGGAGGAGAACCGCGTCGCCATCGTTGACAACGGCGTCCTCGACGTCTTCGAGATCGAGACCCTCAGCAAGGAACACCTGAAAGGCAACATCTTCAAGGTGATCGTGGAGGGGATCAACCCCGCCCTCGAGGCGGCCTTCGTCAACTACGGAGGCGAGCGCGCCGGCTTCCTTCCCCTGGACGAGATCAACTTCAGGCTCTACCCCAGCCGCAACGGCGGCGCCGGCAAGGGGCGCGGGGCACGCATCACACGCCATCTCGAGAAAGGGATGGAGCTGCTGGTGCAGGTGATCCGCGATTCCTTCGGCAACAAGCCGCCGACCCTGAGCACCTACTACTCGCTCCCCGGACGTTACCTGGTGCTGATGCCGGGCGCCGACGCCGCGGGCATCTCCCGCAAGATCGAGAGCGCGGAGCACCGGGAGCGCCTGCGCAAGATCCTGGACGAGCTCACCGTGCCCGCCGGATACGGCGTGATCGTCCGGACCGCCGGCATGGAGACCAGCATCAAGGAGCTTCAGGCGGATCTGGAGTCGCTGCTCGAGCTGTGGCGGACGATCGAGGGCGCCGCGCACCAGGTCAAGGCCCCGGCCCTGGTGTACCAGGAGCGCGATCTGGTAATCCGGACCATCCGTGACTACTTCACGTCGGACATCGAGGAAGTGCTCATCGACGACGAGGCCGCGCACCAGCGGGCCAAGAAATTCTTCGAAGCGCACATGCCCGACCGGGCGCACGTGGTGCGCCTGTACACCGGCGACAAGCCGATCTTCACGAAATACAACCTCGAAGATCAGATCGAGCGCATCTACAAGCGCACCGTGCAGCTCAAATCGGGCGGCTCGATTTCCATCGACCAGACCGAGGCGCTCACCGCCGTCGACGTCAATTCGGCCCGCTCGACCCGATCCGCCAGCAGCGAGGACACCGCCACCCGCACCAACCTGGAGGCGGCGGAGGAGATCGCCCGCCAGCTCCGCCTGCGGGACATCGGGGGGCTCATCGTCATCGACTTCATCGACATGGAGTCGAGCAAGCACATCCGCCAGGTGGAGCGCGCCTTCGCCGACGCCATGTCCCGCGACAAGGCGCGCTACGACGTCACCCGCATCAGCAAACTCGGTCTTCTGGAGGTATCGCGCCAGAGGCTGAAATCGACCAAGGCCTCCTCGTCCTTCATGGAGTGCCCGACCTGCCAGGGGGACGGCACGATCCGCACGCCCGAGGCCGCGGCGCGCGCCGCCTTCCGTAAGATCCAGGCGCGCGTCGTGCGCGGCGACATCTCAGGGGTCAAAGTGTTCCTGCCGCCCGAGGTGGCCCTGTATCTCCTGAACCAGAAGAGGGACGACCTGACTCGCATCGAGCAGCGCTACAAGGTGGCCATCGAGGCGGTTCCCGAGGCGCGGCTGAAGGCGAGTCAGTTCGAGATCGAGGAAGTCCGCCGCGAGGAGACGGAGGTCATGCCGGTGGTCACCGCGGACACTGTCGACCAGGCGCTGGCCGCCGGCGCGCTCCAGCCGCCCGCGCGCCTGCCCGTCGAACCCCAGGAGCCCGGGCCGCCCAAAGAGGCGGCGCGGGAGCCGCTCGAAACGGCGCCGAAGGGACGCAGGCGGAGACGTCGCCGCCGCGGCCGGGGTGTCGGCGTCCAGCCTGCGGCGGAAGCCGCCGGGCGCGCCGACGGCGCGGCACCGATCCCCTCGCTCCCGTCTCAGGTCGCCCAGGCCGCACCCTCGTCCGGCGCCGTCCGGGGCGACGAACAGGGCGAGCCGCCGGTCTTTTCCGAGGGCCCGGAGGCGGACGACGGGCGTGGTCAGAAATCCCCGATCGGCGCGGAGACCCGCGCGCCGGCGCTGCCGCGTCTCGCGGAGATTCCGGGCGCTCCAGCGCCGCCCCTGGGCGCGCACCGGAGGCGTCGCCGCCGTCACAGACGGCGCGGGCGCGGCGCCGCCCCGGGACTCCAGGTGGTCGGGTCGGATCAGCCGCCCGCCCGCGGCCGCACGGGCGGCCGCGAGGACTTCCCGGTCGCGGCCGATCCTCCGCCCGGCTCACGCGTCGTCCCCGAGCGCGCCGTGGCGGCGGAGGCCCCCATGGCGCTCAGACCGCCCCCTCATCCGGAAGGGGCGATCGCGGAGGGCCCGCCCGAAGCCGCCCCGTCCGAACCGAAGCCGAAGCGGCGCTGGTGGCGCCGCTCGTTCGGCAAGGGATGAGCGGCGGAGGGTCCGTGGCGCTGCGCCTCCTGCACTTCGAAGCCTGCCCCTTCTGCGAGAAGATCCGGCTGTCACTGGCGCGCATGGGTCTCGCTTACGAGTCCGAGACGATCGAGCCGGACGATCGGCGCCGGGTCGAGGAGATTTCCGGACAGAGACTGGTCCCCGTGCTGTGCGACGGAGATCGCATCGTCCCGGATTCCACGCGGATTCTCAGATACCTGATCGCCCGCTATGGCGATACGAACATGCTTCCGGGCGACCCGGCCGAGCAGGCGCTCGCCTGGATCGTCGAGGACTACGCCGACGAGGTCCTCGGTCCGCTCCTGCGCGCGATCCTGGAGGATCGGGCGGCGTCCGGCGCCTCCCTCCAGCCGTCCGAGCGTCGCGAGCTCGAGAGGCATCTCGAGACCCAGTTCCGCAATCTCGAGCAGCTGTTCTCGCAGCGGCGCTTCGTGTTCGGCGGCATGCCCGGGTTGGCGGACATCTCGCTGTACGCCTTCCTGAGCCGTCTCGTGCGGCTCGGGAAGCGCGAGATCTCCTCCGGGTTTCCCCACCTGAAGGCATGGTACGGCCGGATGGAAGAGCTCTGACGTCAGGCGGCCAGCAGGACCCGGAAGAATCCCTCGATGGCGTCGATGAATTCGGACACCGACGTCAGGCTGTTGATCCTCTGACGCAGGCTCCTGCCGTCCGGCAGACCGTGCGTGTACCAGCCGGTGAAGGTGCGGATCTTATGGAGGGCGAAGCGCTCCTCCTCGCGCTCGCGGAGAAGGGAGAAGTGGAACAGGATCAGATCGCGCCGCTCCTCGATCGTCGGGGCCGGGGCCTGGCCACCCTCACGGGCGGCCGCGATCTGCCTGAAGATCCACGGGTTCTTGATCGCGGCACGTCCGATCATGATCCCGTCGCAGCCGGTCTCCCGCAGCATCGCCAGCGCGTCCTCGGGCGATTCGATGTCGCCGTTGCCGCTGACCGGGATCGACACGGCCCGCTTCAGCCGCCGGATCGGCTCCCGATCGGCCCTGCCTGAGAACATCTGCCGCGCGGTGCGGGCGTGCAGGGCGATGGCGTCGGCTCCTTCGCCCTCGCAGATCCGGCCCAGCTCGAGATAGTTCATGCGCGCCTCGTCGAGCCCGAGGCGGAACTTCACCGTGAGCGGGATCGTCACGCTCCGGCGCACCGTCCGGATGATCGCGCGGGCGAGACCTGGATCGCCCATGAGCGCGGCCCCCGCGCACCCCTTCAGGACCTTGTTGGCGGGACAGCCCATGTTGATGTCGACGATGTCCGCGCCGATGGCCTGGACGAACTCCGCCGCCTCGGCCATCCTGCCGGGCTGGCTGCCGTAGATCTGGATCGCCAGCGGTCTCTCCTCCTCGGAAAACTGCATCATGTGCCGCGTCTTCTCGCTGCCCCGGGTCAGGGCCTCCGAGGAGATGAACTCCATCGTCACCAGGCCGACGCCACCGACCCGTTTCAGGATGAGACGGTAATACTGGTCGGTGATCCCGGCCATCGGGGCCAGGATGAACGGAGGTTCGATCGGAACCGGGCCGATGCGCATGGACGGTATTCTCGCACGACGGGGCGCCCGCGCTCCAGAGGGAGGCAGGCGCCCCGGTTCCTGTCGGTCTGTCGTCTGGCGATGGCGCGCGGGCGGAGGGGCCCGCGACGTTCACGGGAGAGGCTCTTCCGGGCTCGGTTTGTTGATCACCATGCAAGCCTTGGCGCAGGTGCTGGCGTTTCCGCCGAGGTTCTTGCAACAATCCATGCAGGCCCCGTGGTTCCGCTCCTGGAAGCAGGTGTCGACTCCCGCCGGGAGCTCCTGAATCGATCCGCTGCCGGCTCCGCGGTGGTGCACGGGCACGAGCCCCGCCCGGACGAGCACCATCAGGGCATCGGCACGCGGCCGGGTCACGATGCGTCCGGGGTTGGTGGTGGAAGCCCCGATACCGAGACTCTTCAGAAGCGCGACCGCGCCCGCCTCGGTGATCGGGGCGTCGGGACGCGTGCCGAGATCGATGTCCTGCAGCTGGCGCGCGCTCAAGGGAGTGCCCGTGGCGCCAGCCGCGACCTCGATAGCGCGGCTCAGGGACCTGGCGGTCACCGAACTGGAAGTCTTTTCCGTCCCGGCGATCGTCAGCGTCGTCAGGATGACAGCAATCAGTGATCCGATCGTCAGTACTCTGCTCTTCCTCCAACTCATCGTCATCGACCTCCGCCGTCTCTGGTCTGGAAGGAACGCGGGAAACGTCCGTGCGGCTGTCTAACATGTACGGCGATCCATCAGCAATGTCAACGCATTTCGCCGTCCTGCCAAGATAACGCGCCGCAGATTGTCAGCACGCGCGCCTCGTGCGCGCCGACATCCCGGTCGCCACCCGCGAAAAGGGCTTGACAACTACTCACCTGGCGGTACCTAAGACCCTGTACCCGCTCGGGATAGTTGGATGATCGTATCGGAGGAAGCGTGAGCAGCAGGTCCGCTGAAAGTCAGCGTTCCTCCAACGCGAGGGATCGCGAAGGTCGTGGTCCGCGCGCGGGCCGCGGCATGAGGACCGATGCGGTCTGAGATGCGCGGACCGGGATTTCGGGTACTGACATGCGCCGCGGCCCTCTTGGTGCTCATGATTGTCGGGCGCCTGGTTGTCGCCGCGGGGACCATTACCCTCTACGTCGACATAAGGAGCGCCTGCTCGACCGGGTGCGGCACGCCGTCGGCGCCCTACCCGGCGATTCAGGCCGCCATCAACGACGCTAACAGCCGTATCGTCGCGGGCACGATCAGCGGCGCTACGATCCAGGTGGCGGCCGGCACCTACCCGGAGCGGCTCTTCGTCTATCCGAACGTCCACGTCATCTGCGCCGGTCCCACGGTCACGACAATCGACGCCACCGGCAAGGGACGGGCCGCGGTCGTCTTCGCCAGTGGCGGCACCGGCCGGCTTCTGACCGATTTCTCTATCGAGGGTTGCACCATCAGCGGCGGCTCCGGGGAGACCCGCAGCGGCCGGATGTCGGGGGGCGGGGTCTTCATTTTTGGCAGCGCCGTCGTCAGCAACAACGTCATCACCGGCAACGTCGTGTCCGGCGCCCAGCCCAACTGGGTCGGCGGCGGCGTCTACATCGCCTACGGCGATCCGGTCGTCATCGGCAACACCATCAGCCGGAACGTGCTCAATCCGCCGCCGCTCGGCGGGTCGAGCGATTCTCTGGCCATCGGCGCCGGCATCCACGCCGAGGGCAACGGGATCGGCGTCGTAGCCACCCATTCCCGCATCGAGGCCAACACCATCGTCGACAACGTCGCGCAGGGTGAGGTCGGCAAGGGCGGCGGCATCCGGGTGGACGGTGACACCGGCACGGTCGTCACCCGCAACATCATCGTCGGCAACCGCGCCTCCTACGGCGGCGGCGGGATCATGCTCTACGGCACGGTCACCGTCTCCGACAACCTGGTGTATGGCAATTCCACCACGATGTTCGGGGGCGGCCTCAATATCTATCAGGCCGACGCCCGGATCACCAACAACACCATCGTCGGCAACACGCTCAGCCTGGCGACCAAGCCGTCCGGATACGCCTACGCCAATTACGGTGGCGGCGTGTGCGTCGACGCCCTAATCTCGCAGACCAGCAACCCATCGGTCTATGTCACCAACAACCTGATCGTCGCCAACACCGTCACCGCCGCCGGCACTTCCAGCGGCCTCTACAGCCACATCACCACCCCGATCATCAGCTACACCGATCTGTCGAACAATCTCAGGCTCCCCTCCACGGTGGACGACGTCGGCGGGGACTTCACCGAGGCGCAGGTGATCGGGCTGCGGAACAACACCTCGCAGGACCCGCGCTTCGTGCACGCGCCGTCGTTCGCCGACGTCACCGTCGCCACCGGGACCTCGACCACGGCGGCGGTCCTGATGGCGTCGCGCTATCAAGTCAATCAGGTGGTGGAGTACAACAACGACGGCGTCGCCCGCACGCTGACCGCCGTGAACACGACGACGAACCTCCTGACCTTCACACCGGCTTTGCCGTCGGCATCCCAGGCGTTCAAGCTGCTCGCCAACTGGGGGACCTCGACCGACGTTACCGAGGACTTCCACCTCCAGAGCGGCTCGCCGGCCATCGATGCCGGCACGAGCCAGATCGCGCCCGGTGAGGTGGTGTCGAGCGTCGACCTGGACGGCCTGCCGCGGGTCATGGACGGCAACGCGGACGGGACGGCGGCCGCCGACCTGGGGGCCTACGAATTCATCGTGCCGGACGCGGACGGGGACGGCGTGCCCAACGATCAGGACTGCGCCCCGTTCGTCAGCTCCATCCAGACGCCGCCGGGGCCCGTGGGGCCGACACTGAGAGTCGCGACCGGGGCGCCGACGGCCATCACCTGGACCAAGATCAGCCAGGCGAACGTGTTCAATGTCTACCGCGGGAGGATCGACGGCCTCGCCTTCGCCTACAACCATGTCTGCCTGGAGAGCGACTCTCCCGATCGGGCCGCGCAGGACCCCCCCAACCCCCCGGTCGGAACGGCCTACTACTATCTCGTGAGCGGCGTGAACGTCTGTGGCGAGGGGTGCCTGGGGCTCGCGGCGACTCCGGCGACTTGCGAGATTCCGAACCCGATCCCGTGCTCCTTCGCGCTTAACGACAGGGACGGCGACACGGTGCTGGATATCAACGACAACTGCCCGCTCGCCGCCAACGCGTCGCAGGTCGATTCGGATAATGACGGTGTCGGGGACGCCTGCGACAACTGCGTCGCTTTGGCCAACCCCGACCAGATCGACGCCGACGCCAACGGGGTCGGCGACCTCTGCCAGGACAGCGACCACGACGGCTATCCGTTCACCGTGGACTGCAACGACCTCGACCCGGCGATTCACCCGGGGGCGCTGGAGGTCTGCAACGGCGTCGACGACAACTGCAATGGCTCGGTGGACGAGAATCTGGGAACCACGTCGTGCGGAGTGGGCGCCTGCGCGCGCATCGTCAACAACTGCGTCGGCGGCGCGCCTCAGACCTGCATCCCCGGCACGCCCACCGCCGA
>JACXTT010002184.1_pt1 | contig 31329 bp, 30 predicted proteins | sample 9270951 | NCBI WGS metagenome assembly JACXTT01 (sample SAMN15532306, study PRJNA645909) | rock metagenome | isolation source: weathered quartz diorite | place: Puerto Rico | collected 2017-06-21
ACCCGCCTGTCAAAATCTGACCTCGACTGGACAATATTTGCAAAATTCGGTGCCGCGGTGTGTCTGCTTCGAAATTTCGGTGTCTGACAGTCTTCAAAAATGTGGTCTGGAAGTCAAAACGATGGCTCCCTCGCCGTATCCCGCCGATGAAAGATGTATGGGCCAGCTTCCGGGCCGGTACATATGCGTCGATGCGGCCGGGTAGCCGGGTCACGACCGCCAGTGCGCGACCCAAAAGAGCTAACGCGAAATCCCGGTCCAGCCTTCAACCCACCCGCTGCGCCTGCGCCCAAGCCAGCTCGGCCACGCGCACAAAGCGTTCGCCCATGGCATGCGCGTCGGCATTGGACGCCGTGCCGCGCGCAACTCTGCCCTTGATGCCATGCAGGATCGCGGCGAAGCGGAACATGTTGAAGGCGATGTAGAAATCGAGATTCGGGATACCATCGCGGCCTGTACGCCTGCAATAGGCGTCGACATACGCAGCCTCATCCGGCAACCCCAAGGCTGCCAAGTCCCGCCCCGAGATGCCACCCAGGATGTCAGACGGCATGCGGAACATCATTACATGGTAGGCGAAGTCGGCAAGTGGATCACCGAGGGTAGACAGCTCCCAATCCAGCACCGCCAGCACCCGGGGCTCAGAAGGATGAAAAATCATGTTGTCGGCCCGGAAGTCGCCATGGGCAATGGCAACCTCATCGACGGCTGGCAGATGCCGAGGCAACCAGTCGGCGAGCAGATCCATCGAGGGATGCCGACCTGCCACTTCGTCGCTCAGGTACTGGGCCGACCAGCGTGCCACTTGGCGAGCCACGTAATCGCCAGGCTTGCCGTAATCGCTTAGACCGATCGAAGCGGGATCTATCGTATGCAACCGGGCCAGCGTCGCGTTCATCGCGTCCATGTACGCCGCACGGTCATGCCGTGAAACATCGGAGAAGCTGGCATCCCAGAAGGTCCGGCCTTCGATCATGTCCATGACAAAGAACCAGCTGCCAATCACCGAATCGTCGGTGCAAAGCCCGTGAATATACGGCACCGGGAAATCCGCTTGGCCGAGCGCCGCCATCACGCGCGCTTCGCGCTCCACCGCATGGGCGCCCTTCAGCAAGGCGCCGCGCGGTTTGCGCCGCAGCACATAGCTGCGGCCAGGCGTGGTCAGGCGGTATGTGGGGTTAGACTGCCCGCCCTTGAACTGGTCGATCCTGAGCGGCCCCGCATAGCCCGCCACATTCTGTTCCATCCAGCGCTCCAGGGCCGTCTGGTCGAACTGATGCTGCTCGCGCACCGGCACCGTGCCGGCAAAATCATGCCTGTTAGTCATGTTTGTCCTCGGCGTCGAAGCGCTACGCGTCATCATCTTCGCTAGCGTCCATTTGTTAGCTGCGATCGAGCCGTCATAGAGCGAAGGCATACGGCCACTCCCGACCATATGCCTCCACTCAGGTTCTACACATATAGAGTGCTGAGACTAGCGCCCTTATCTCAGAACTTGTGCCGAATCCCCAGCGCAACCCCGGTTTGATTGTCTTTCCCCGGTGCGAGCGTCTGTAGCGAAGCGAAGTTGAGCGCAGAGTTTTTCGAGTAGGCGGCCGCGCCATAGACGTCGGTGCGCTTGGATAACGAATAGATTCCCTGCAACACATACTGTTGCGCATTGGCCGGGTTGGCGATGCCTGCCTTCGACTTGATGTCGTCGTAGTAGTAGGCGAGTGTCAGCTGGAATGACGGGGCGATCTCGTAGCCGATGCCGGCCCAATACATATTGTCGCGCGACGAGGTAACACCGTTTGCAGCGACATCCTTGCCCCAGCGGTAGCCGGCCGAGAGCCGGATAGGTCCTTGCGTATAGGTGCCGGCCACTGCTGCCTTGCGCGACTTGGCGATGCCGGCGGCGGTGTCGGGGCCATTGCCCTGGTCATAGATCGCCGAAACCGCAAACGGCCCCGAGCCGTAGCTGACGCCGCCGCCCCAGGCTGCGCTGCCCTGGACAGAGCCAGGCTGTTCGCCGAACGCGTAGTGAGCCTGCGCCGTCAGTGCGCCAAGCGCGAGGCGGTACTTGACCGCGTTATCAACGCGCAAGGGTCCAAGCAGCACCGAGAACGGTTCGTAGGTACCCGAGTAGTAGAGCGGCGTAAAGTTGGCCAGGATGTCAAAAAACGTCGTGTATTGCCTGCCAAACGTTAGCCGTCCATAGGGCGATTCCATGCCGACAAAGGATTGCCGGTTAAACAAGCGCGAGGTGTCGGCCATCGTACCGGTGTCGATATTGAAGCCGCTCTCCAGCACGAACAGGGCCTTCATGCCGCCACCCAGATCTTCCACGCCGCGCAAGCCCCAACGCGGGCCGGACAAGCCGGCAGAGGTGAGCTTGACCGCCGACTTGGCGCTGTTATCTCCCGCAATTGTGGAACGATTGTTGCTGCTGTACTCCAGATAGGTGTCAGCCACACCGTAGATCGTTACACTGGATTGTGCGAATACGGCCTGCGCCGACATTCCCGTTGCACTCACCGCCATAACCGATGCCAGAACCCGAACCCGAACCCGTCCAATCTTGTTCAAAACACGCCTCCTTATCGATGTGATGCACAACCTGCGGAATTCCTCATTCCGCAGCGGCAGATTGTTTTTCCTGCAGCCTGCTCATCAGAAGAAAGTTTCTGATGACCAATTTAGAGATATGAGATAACGCGCCACCCCTCCTTACGCAGTGTTAGCCCCGGCCCGTATCGAGGTAACTAAAGAGGCCGCCCTTTACGAAGGCTCAGTCCAGCCGAATGCCGGCCGCCTTGATCAAGGCGGACCAGCGTGCCTGATCGGCGCGGACGTCGGCGGCGAATTCCGGCTGCGGTTTGCCTCCGGGCTCGTAGCCCAGGTCGGCAAATTTCTTGACGATGTCCGGATTGCGCGTCACCGCCGAAATCTCGGTCTGCAAACGCTTGACGACCTCCGGGGGCGTTCCCGCAGGTGCGAAGAAGGCGCCCCAGCCGAGCGCTTCGAATCCCGGTAAGCCCAGTTCCGACAACGTGGGAACTTCGGGCGTCAGGCGGCTTCGCTTGGCGCCGGACGAGGCGATGATGCGCACCTTCCCGGATGCGACGTAGGGACGCACCGACGGATAGTCGGTCCACATCGCGGCGACCTCCCCGTTCGCCAGCGCTTGCACCGCGGCACTACCGCCTTTGTAGGGGACGTGGAGCATGCCGGCACTTAGCGCCTGATTCAGTGCGTGGCCGTACAAGTGTGACGACGAGGCGTTGCCGAACGACGAGTATTCCCACGGCTTGCTGGTGGCTTTCGCCTCGCTCGTGAATCCTGCGAAATCGGTGGCCTTGACGCGGCTGGTGCTGACCGCCAGCCACAGCGGTGCGCTGACCAAGGTGGTCACGGGAACGAAATCGCGCACCGTGTCATACGGAAGCTTCGGCATAGCGCTGGCTGTCTGTAGCAGGATCGGGATCGTGAACAGGAGCGTATAACCGTCAGGCTGGGCCTTGGCGACATAATCGCTGCCGATCACGCCGCTGGCACCGGGCCGGTTATCAACCACGATGGCCTGCTTCATACTGGCCTGCAGCGCCGAACCGGCGATACGTGCGACCACATCGGTACCGCCGCCGGCGGGGAACGGCACCACGACCCGCACTGGCTTGTCGGGATACGATTGGGCCGCAACCGGGCCGCACAGCAGCACCAGCATCGCCATCAGGGCACGCCGGCGGGGGAATGCAATCCACGTCATAGATCACCTCGACAAACTCGGGAGTAAAGGAAGGCCCTGCGCGCATGCGCAGTAGCAGATGTCATGGCATGTGGCGACCGAGCGGCCCATCCGGCCGCCAGTGGCAGATCAGTCCGGTTGAATCCCGGCCTTTCCAATCAGTTCGGCCCAGCGCATTTTTTCGGCGCCGATTCCCTTGGCAAACGATTCCTGGGACTGCCCGCCGGGCATGTAGCCAAGGCTACCGAGGCGTGATACGACATCGGGCTGATGGAGAACCTTCACTGTCGCCGCGTGAAGCTTGCGGACGATCTCGGGCGAGGTCTTGCTGGGGACGAACAGTCCGGCCCACGTCGGCAGATCGAAGCCCGGAAGGCCTTGTTCAGCCAGCGTCGGCACCTCGGGGGTCAACGGCGACCGCTTGCCGCCAGTGACCGCCAGAAGACGAATCTTGCCCGACGCCAGTTGCGGCTTCAGCGTGACGATATCCAGGATCGTCAATGACACCTCGCCCGCGACGAGCGCCACGCTCGCCGGGGCGGAGCCTTTGTAGGGCACGTGGATCATGTCCAGCCCGGCCACCGCGTTGAACTGCGAGCCGAGCAGATGTGCCGAGGAGCCGTTGCCGAGCGAGGCGAAGCTATGCTTGCCAGGATGCGCCTTGACGTCCGCCACGAACTCCTTGACGGTGCGCGCCGAGGTCCTCGATGTACTGACCGCCACCCATAGCGGCGAGGTGACCACGTCAATGACCGGTGTCAGGTCCGCAATCGGGTCATAGGGCAGCTTCTTGAACAGCGATGGCGTCTGCACCAGCAGCGGCACCGTCAGCAGGATCGTATTGCCATCCGGCGCCGACTTGGCCACCACGTCGGTGGCAATTGTAGCGCTGCCACCCGGCCGGTTCTCGACAATGATGGTCTGGCCCAGTTCGACGGAGAGCTTCTCTGCCAGCAGGCGCCCCAGCACATCGCCGCCGCCGCCGGGCGCGAAGGGGACGACGATCCGCGCCACCGGCTTCGGCTGGGCCCACACGGGGTTGCCGAGCGAAGCGAGGCACGCGACTTGGGCAGCGAACGCAAGGAACGATCGGCGGGTTTTCGTGGACATCCTCTTGTCTCCTGTAGACGGCTGTCATGGCCGCCTTTCTTATGGTCTGGAATGGTGGGGCCTGCAGCGCCAGCTTCCCTTCATTGCAGAATTAGAGCGCACAACGCAGGCGGTGGAAAATAGCTTTGAAAGAACAGCTCACATCGTGGGATTTTCCTCGTCGGTGTAGCAAGGAGCGGACCGCAAGGGCATTCTGCGCCACCCCGCTGTGCTCGGGTTAAAACCGTGGCGTCGGCACGGGCCGTGCAGATCGGCATTCATAGCGGATTCACCAGATGTCCGCCATCCACCGCCAGCGTCGTCCCCCCGCACCAGCATCCGATGCCAGCAGCAGAAGCGGCCCGTCCAGGTCAGTCAGCTGGCAGAAGCGCCGACTGGGAATACGCAGACGCAATTTCTCGCCGGCCTCGCTGCGCAGGAAATCTTCATTCATCTCGGTCATCACGTACCCGGGCAATAGCGCATTGACCCGGATCCGGTGCCGCGCCAGTTCGAGCGCCAGTGCCTTGGTCGCCTGGATCACGCCAGCCTTCGAGATGGCATACGGTGCGACGCCCGCCGTCACCCTGGCGCCAAGAATCGAGGCGATATTGACAATGCTGCCGCCGCCGGCACTCGCCATGCGCCGCCCGGCTTCGCAGGCGACCAGCCAACACCCTTTCAAATTGGTGTCAATCACGGCATTGAAGTCCGCCTCGGTCTGCTGCAGCGCCGGCCTGGTCAGCGCGACCCCGGCATTGTTGACGACCACCTGCGGAGTACCCCACGGTATCGCGTCGAAGCATGCCTGAATGCTTTTCGCGCCGGTTACATCAAGCGCCAATGCGCACGCAGTTCCGCCCGCTTGGGAGATCGCTTCGACGATCGGTTGCAGCTTGTCTACGCGACGCGCGGCGAGCGCGACACGCGCGCCGGCCTCCGCCAGCACAGAGGCAAAGTGCTTACCGAGTCCGCTCGATGCGCCGGTGACCAGCACCACGCGCCCATCTAGCCGGAAGCGCTGCGATGGCGCGACGGCTGCAGCGCTGTGTGTGTCCTGCAATTCACTGTTCATGTTGTCGCCAGACTCTTTTACCGAGCGGAGCAGCAGTCCGCTCAATCCGATTGATGTCAGCCAAAGTTAGCCTGCCTCTTCTGTAGCATCGCCGTCACGCCTTCGGCGAAGTCCGCGCTCGCGGCACATAGCGCGAAGCTTTCGGCCTCGGCGCGCAGCTGGGCCGTCAGATCGCGCTGGCCGGCATCGAGCAGCAAGCGCCGGGTCAGCGCCAGCGCCAGCGGCGGACCGGCTGCCAAGCGACGCGCGATCGCCTCGGCCTCCGCCATCAGCTCCGCCGGTGCCACCACGCGGTTGATCAGGCCGGCAGCGCATGCGTCTGGCGCGGACAGCGGCTCGCACAACAGCGCAAGCTCCAGGGCGCGACGCAGCCCCACGGCGCGCGGCAGGCGCCAGGTGGTGCCGCACTCGGGGCTCGCGCCGACCAGCGCGGCGGCGACATTGAAACGCGTATCGTCCGCGGCGACGATCAGATCCGCGGCCAGCATCACGCCAATCGCCCCGCCCGCTACCGCGCCGTGCACGGCGGCGACCTTCGGCAATTCGAGACGCTCCAGCACGGCAAGCGCGCTGTGCATCTCGTCGACGATCTCGGCGGCGCTGTCAATCGCCGAGGTCATCGCCTGCAGATCGCCGCCGGACAGGAAGGCCCGGCCTTCACCGCTCAGGATCAGTGCGCGTACATCGGTGGCGGCCGCGAGGTCTTCGCAGGCAACGCGGAAGGCCCGCGCCAGCGCAAGGTCGACGGCGTTGCGCGCCGCCGGCCGGTTGAAGCGGATATGCGCAAGGCTCCCATCCCGCCATGCCAGCACCGGCATGGCGGCCTCCGTATCGGCACCGATCTCCGTGAGCGGCTTCACGCTTCCCCCTCCCGCTCCACCACAAAGCTGGCCACTGTGGCGCACGACCCGCCGATATTCAGCGTCTGGAGCCGTTTTGCGCCTTCGATTTGCGACTCCCCCGCCGCGCCGGTCACTTGGCGCGCGGCATCCCACAACATGCGCGCGCCGGTGGCGCCCACCGGGTGCCCACATCCGATCAGGCCACCGCTCATATTGACCGGGCACCGTCCGCCCGGTTCGATGCTGCCGTCTTCCACGGCTTGCCAGCTCTGCCCCGGCTGCGTCAGGCCGAGGTGGTCCAGCGCCACATACTCGGTGGTGGTGAAGCAATCATGGGTCTCGACCCCGTCGATCGCCTCAATACCCGTCACATTGGCCCGTCGCCAGGCATCCTCGATAGCCTGACGCAGGTGCGGGAATACATAGGCTTGGTCACGGCTGCGCTCCAACTTGTCCTGCAAGCGCAGGCCGGCGGTGCGGTGCCCCCAGCCGGCGATGCGCGGCAACTGCTCGATCGATGTGCCGCGTCGGCGCGCATACTCCTGCGCGAAGCGCGGCGAGGCCAGCACGATGCCGCAGCCGCCGTCGGTCACCTGGCCGCAGTCCTGGCGGCGCGTGCCCGGCTCGATCAGTGGGTTGGCTTCGTCGTTGTCGGTAAAGCTGTCCGCATTGAACTGCCAGCTGCGGGTCTGCGCCAACGGATTGCGGCGGGCATTGCTGTAATTGATCTCGGCGATCCGGTTCAGGTATTTGCGGTCCAGGCCGAAGCGGCGCTCATATTCCTGCGCGATGCGCCCGAATGCCGCAGGCCACATGAAGGTGCAGTCGATATCTTCCCGGCCTTGCCACGCGGCGGAGTTCTGATTCTTCGAGGCCTCGTGGCCCGAGATGTTCTTGAACTCCTCGGCGCCCACCACCAGCACGCAGTCATAGCGTCCGGCTTCGAGCTCCGCCATCGCCGTCAGTACTGCCAGCGACGACGACGCGCAGGCGCCCTCATGACGCATCGCTGGTACGCCCCACAGTTCCGGCACCACTTGCGCCACCATCGCGCCGAGGTGCGCCTGCTGGCGTTGCAGCTCCCCGAACGCATTGCCGACGTGGATGCTCTCGATCTGCGCGGCGTCGAGCGCGCAGGCGTCGAGGGTGCCGAGCGTCGTGTCACGGATGATGTCGGAGATGTCCTGTCCGTGGCGGGACCAGGCCTTGGCGAAGTCGGTCTGATAGCCGCCGAGGATGTATGCGGATTGGCTCATGTCAATGGCTCGGTTGGGGTTCACAGCAAGCCAGCCCAATCGGACTGGATGTCCCTCGCGTCGGCCCAGCACGCATGCGTGCCGCTGCTGATGCGATGGGGTAGGAAAATGCGTGCGACCGGGCCGGCGGTGAGATCACGGGCGTCCAGCACCAGGCATTCGGAACGGTCGGTGTTCATGTCAGTGACAAAGGTAACCACATAGCCATCGTCCTCGCCCTGCGCGTCGTGACACGGCGCCATCGGCGATTCGCTGCCGAAGCGGCCTTCGCCAAACAAGTACTGTTGCGATTCGCCGCTGGTGTGGTCATAGCGGAGGATGCCGTCGAACAGGAAGGATCCGGGGTGCGCAATCATGTTGTACGAGTAGCGGTACGGCTTGCCCCAGTACTCCATGTTGACCATACCGAATTCGAGATGACGCTCGTCCAGGCGGCGTTCTCGCGTAGCGCCGGTGCGCAGGTTGAAGCGCCATTCGTAGAGCGTCGGGCCATACCGGTCCGGCCCCATGGTGTTGCCGGTGTTGTCGTAGCCGGCCTTCGGCATTGGCGTCTTCTGGTGATAGCCGTGCAGCACCACCTCGTCGCCGTCTTCCCAAGCATTGAGCCAATGCAGCACGTAGGTCGGGCTCGCCTCGAACCATCGGATCTGCGCCGATGCGGCCCCGCGGCGCGGCACGATGGCAAAGCGCGACGGCTTGTCGGGGTAGTAGGTGAGCTTGTGCTTCCCTTGCGGCAGCAGATTCTCGTCCCAATGCAGTGGAAAGTCATTCAGAATGGCGAAACGTTCCGTGAACGCCATGTCGTGCGGAAGCCGTGGGCCCGGCAGCGGCAGCGGCACGTAGTGCACCAGCCGGTTTTGCCGGTCGACTTCGCCGTAATGCATGTACGGAGCGTCCTTGCTGTAGTTGAAGAAGAGCAGATCGCCGGTGCGCGGATCGACCTTGGCATGGGCGGAGATGCCGCAGTCGCGCAACACTTCGGCGCCCCAGGCAGCGATTCCCTCCAATTCCAGGGTACGTGCATCCAGCCGGTACGGTTCGCCGCATTGATAGAACATCGCGAGGGCCTTGCCGGCATGGACGATGACGTCGGTCGCGGCGCTGTCGCGCAGCCCGCCGCGCGCGCCCCAGCCCGGCAGTTCCGACAAGCTCGGCTTGTCGATCAGGCCGGCATACAGCGCCCGCCCGGCTTGTTGCTCCTGCTGGAACGCCTTGGTGCGGACGAAGCGGTTGCGATATTCGCAGCGACCGTTTTGAAAGCTCATCAGGTGCAACATCGCGTCGCCATCGAACGGATGGAACTTGCCGAGTGGCTGGTGCACTGGGTTCTGCGTGTTGCGCAGATAGACGCCATCGAGGCGCGCCGGGATCGTCCCTTCGACCTCCAGGTCAACGGCATTGACTTCGCGATAGTTAGGGGTGAACGGCCCGGAAGTGTAGGGATGCCCTTCGAGCGCTAGCGTAGGGTGGATTTCTCCGACGACTTCGACGTGCATGGTTGACTCGCTGTATGAATTGGATCGATGCGGGCGAATTAGCGCTACGTCTGCAACGCCGCACTCGTGTTCTGACTTACACTCGACAGCAACTGGCGCAGCTCCCGCTTGAGCACCTTACCGACCGGGTTGCGTGGAAGCTCGGCCGTGATCAGCAGTTGCTCCGGCAGTTTGAAGGCTGCGACACCTTCCGCGCGCAAATGCGCCACCAGCGCAGGCAACGTGACGGTGGCGTCTGGTTGCGGCACTACTACCGCGCAGACCCGCTCGCCCAGTGTCGGATCGGGGCTGCCGATTACCGCCACCTCCCGGACATCGGGGTGGCCGAGCAGCAGGTTCTCGACTTCCTCCGACGAAATATTCATGCCACCGCGGATCACGATGTCCTTGTGGCGCCCTGCGAAGCGATAGAACTGATGACGATCCCCAGCGATTTCGAACAGGTCTCCGGTGCGGTAGTAGCCTTGCTCGTCGAAGGCGCGCGCCGACAGCTCCGGGGCGTTGAAATAGCCGCTGAAGATCGCCGGTCCCTGGAAGCGGAGTTCGCCTATGTGGCCTGGCTCATCGACCTCCGCGCCGGTATCGGGATCGACGAGGCGCGTGCGGATTCGCTTTGCATTGGAGTGCGACCAGGTGTAACCGGGCACTCCCATGCGCGGAAAGTACAACGCGCGCTGGCTGCGGTCGGGAATGTCCTCCGGCGTCGACGACAGTGCCGCACCTTCGTTCGAGCCAAAGTAATTGACGATCTCGATGTTGAAACGCTGCGCGAACTGCCCTACCAGCCAGTCCGCCAGCGGGCCACCGCCCGAACCGATACGTTTCAGGCGCTGCATGTCGACTTCCCTGAGGCGTTCCGGCTCCTTGAGCAGGCGGCTCAGCACGGCCGGTGCCGCCACCGTATAGTCGATTGGGCTGGCTCGCAACTGCGCGAGGAATACCTCGATGTCGAACGGGTGATGATGATGCAAGCCGCCGCCGATCAGCAGCCACGCCACGAGGCTGGTCGATACCCCCGCCATGTTGACGAAGGGGAAAGGAATCAGCAGCTGGTTGCCGGGCTGCAGGCGGCCGGCCTCCACTACCGACTGACCGACCACCAACCACTCATTGTGGTTGCGCGGCACGCCCTTGGAGCGTGCTTCGGTGCCAGAGGTCCAGCAGATGGTGAAGACGTCATGCGCCGTCAGGCCAATCGCCTCCATGTGCGCGCATAGCGCGGCCGCGTTCCACCCAGTGGTGGCCACGAGTGCGGCGTCAAGGTCGCCGATGGCGAGCGGCAAGGCGTCGCCCGAGCCGTCCCGATAAGACCAGACTTGCTCCAGCGCGGCGCATTGCGTCATGTAGGCGGCCCACTGCTCGGCCGCTTGGAAGGAACCGACGCGCTGCGTCGTGATGGCGAACTTGGCGCTGGTGGTGCTCAGCACATGGGACAACTCATGCTGGCGGTACTGCATCGGCACAGGCGACACGATGACGCCCGAGATGGCACAAGCCATGTATAGCGCGTGCAGCTCAACGCAATTCGGCAGCTGCAGCACAATGATGTCATCCTTGCGCAAACCTTGCCGGTGCAGCCAGGCGGTGTAGCGGCCGACTTGCTCGAGCAGTTCGCCCCACGTCCACTGTTGCGCCACCTTGCCCCACAGCTCAGACCGGTTAGGTGGGTCGGCGACTGCGAAGGCGGTAGGCTGTCGCGCCGCGGTCTCGACGAACATTGCGCCAAGAGTCCGCTCGCCCCACCATCCGCGGGCGACATAGTCTTCGATTTTGTCCCTGGATACCAAGATCATGATTTACTTCCAACGATTGAGCGTTGCTTGACTGACAAAGGTGGCGTGAAAACCGTTGGGCACGCGGCGTGGCAACAGCACGCGCGCAACCGGTCCTTGGGCGAGGTTCGCGCCCCTGCAATCAAACACCTGAATTTCCGAGCGCGCATCAACGGGGTTCCAGACAAAGCAGACCAAGTAGCCATCGTCTTCGGCCATGCTGTTGTCGCGCGGTGCGAACCCGGGCTCGTTGTAGAAATGGCGCGGCCCGGCGCTGTAGGCAACGTAGCCTCCCGTCTCGAGGTCATACTTGACCAGCCCCGGGAAGCGGGGTTCTTCGTGGCCGCCATGCGGAAACACTACGTTGTACGACCAGCGATTCCTGCGCCCCTGGTACATGCTGTTGATGACGGGGAATTCCGTGTTGAGCACGTCGTCGATCGGGCCTTCGCGCGTCTCGCCTGTCGTCAGATTGAAGCGCCACTGGTAGAGCAGGAAGTCGCGCTGCCGCAAATGGATGGTTCGTTCCAGCCTGCGCGCGTCCGGCTGACCGTCGGGGCCTGCGTGGATGCGGTACGGCGTGCCGATCATCACGATCTCGTCACCGTCTTCCCATGCATTGACAACGTGCAGCATGTACGTTGGCTTGGCGCTGAACCAGCGAATCTCATCTGCGTGGCCATGGCGCGGAATCACTGCAAAGCGCGACGGCTGGCTGACATCGAAGCGCAGCTTGTAGCGTCCCGCGCGCAGCGCCTCGGCGTCTGGCCGCAACGGAAAGTCGTGCAGAATGCTGTAGTGCTCGGTGATGGCCATGTCGTGCGGAAGACTTGGCGCGTCGAGCGGAATTTCGGTGCGATGGGCGACCTTGCGATCCGGTCCGATCACGCCGTATTCCATAAACGGCCGCGTCAAGCCATAGTCGAAGAACAGCAACTCGCCGGTGTGCTCGTCCGGTCTGGAATGCGCCGAGATCCGTGAAATGGCGCCGCCGAAATCGGCGGGGCCAATGGTCTGCAGACTGTCCGGATCGACCGCGTACGGCATACCAGAGCGATACCACATGGTAATTAGCCGGCCCGCGTGGTACTTCACATCGGTGTTGGAGGTGTTCTTGAGCGGCTCGTCGGGTCGGTCCGCGCGCAGCGGTTCTTTGAGTCCCTTCCACAGCGCGCGCCCCGCGGCCTTCTCTTCCTGCAGCGCGCTGGTGGCGATCCATCGGTTGCGGTAGCTCACCTTGCCATTGCGGAAGCGCACTGCATGCAGCATGCCGTCGCCGTCGTAGGCGTGGTAGCGCCAGTCAGGTGGAAAGTAGTTGTTCGGTCCGTTGCGCACATACAGCCCATTCAGATCCACCGGCACGCAGCCGATCACGGGCAGCTCGTCAAAGGAGTCTTCCCGCTGAATGCCCGCGTTGTTGCCGCTCAGGGCGGGATTGTCGAGGATGGGCAGGGCGTCGACTTGCATACTGAGTGCCTCCATTGCGCGGTGAAGATCGATGGCGCCAGTCTAGGGAGTGACCGCGAGGAACGCTGCAGTATTTTTGATATACTGATCGTTGTTTCGATATGTCATAAACAGCTCATGTCCGTCCCGCGCCGCGTGCCGCTCGACCTGCTCGAATATGAGGGCGACCGCCAGTTCGCCACGACGTTGGCGCGCGGGATCGCTCTGTTGCGCTGCTTTACGCCGGAAGAGCCGGTTTTGGGTAACAAGGAACTCTCGCGCCGATTGGAGTTGCCGGTGGCGACCATTTCGCGGTTGACCTATACGCTGGTGGCGATGGGGTATCTGGCACAGGACGAGCCACACGGCAAATACCGGCTCGGAAGTGCGGTGCTCTCGCTGAGCTATCCGTTGCTGGAATTGTTCACGATCCGCCGACGCGCACGACCCTACCTGCTCGAACTTGCCGAAAGCACGGGAGGCTCGGTGTCGATCGGCATCCGGGACCGTCTCAGCGTCGTCTATATCGAGGCAATCCGCTCGCACCACCACAAGGTCTATCCGCTGGATGTGGGGACGCGGCAGTCCCTCGCCGGGACCGCGATCGGGCGAGCCTACCTGATGTCCTGTGCGCCATCAGAGCGCGAGGCCTTGATGAACCAGTTGCGAATCCGCGCGCCGGAGGAGTGGCAGCAGCACCAGGCGGAGTTACGCCGCAACCTGGCCGAGTATTCGCGCTGGGGGGCCTGCGTGTCGGTCGGCGAAATCTTTCCCGATGTGCAGGCGGTGGCCGTGCCCCTCGGCCGGATTGATCGCGGTGAGCCCGCCGCGCTTAACTGCGCATTTCAGGGACGTCCACTGAACCGATCCTGGCTGCTGGAAGAGATCGGGCCAAAATTGCAAGCCTTGGCCCGACAGCTGATGTGACACCAGGCGGGGCCAGCCGCGCCTCGCCGTGCAATGTCTATTGTTCCTCGCCGCGCCACCCGAACGGGCTGACTTCCCGTGTCAACAACTCGCCCAGTTCCGCGCGACGCTTTGCCGACATCCTTGAATTGATCGCCGCAATACTGATCCCCGCGTAGCTGTTGCGGGTCAGCGCAAACGCGCATCCCACACCGCTCATTTCGACATGTGGATCCGCCGACTCCGAGTAGCCGAGCTTTCGTGCGCGTGCGATCAGTTGGTGCAGCCGGCTGGCGCTGATACCGAGCCGGCTGTACTCCTTGCCATTTCTTGCAAGCATCTGCGCAATCTCTTCATCGGGCAGCATCGCCATGATTGATGCACCCACTGCGCTGGTGGCAAGCAGTCGCCGAACGCCGACCTGCACGATGAAGGCCTTGACCGGATAATCGCCTTCCTCTCGGCACAGGCACACGGCGAAATCGCCGCTGCGCACGAGCAGGAATACCGTGTCACCGGTTTGGCGTGCCAGCCGCTGCATTACCGGGCGAAAACGATCGCTTACGCTTGACAGCCCGGCGGACGAGAAACCCCATTGCAGAGCTTCGATTCCGAGCCGGTAAAGCTTTGTGGTACCGATGCGCTCGACAAAGCCCTCTTCGATCAGGCACGTCAGCAGACGATGCGTGGTCGAGCGATCTAGCCCTGACACCGCGATCAGGTCGCGAAGCCGGATGCCGGAGCCATGGTTGGCGCCGACATGCCGCAGCAGCGACAGCGCTCTGGAGGCACTTTGCGTGCCGGCCACGGGGGCCAGATCAGTTTTTTTCTCACCCATTGAGTAAATATATCAAATTCCACTTGTACACCGAAAGTCCGTCCCTTCTAATCGCGACAAACGGGGCCGTCCCTCGCTGGCACTAACCATCGGGATGATGGTGACGCCCCACTCTTGTCGAATGGAGGCTTGCATTGAATCGCATCAGACTATGGCTGCTGCCGGGCATGATGAACACCGGCAGCGTGTGGGACCAGGTCGCCGCCGAACTCACTGACGTGGCGGACATCCGGGTTGCGGATCTGAGCTGGCAGGCCAGCATTGCCGAGATGGCGAAGAGCGTGCTCGCGCAGCAGCAAGGGCGCTTCGCGCTAGCGGGCTTTTCGATGGGAGGCTACGTCGCGCAGGAAATCGTAGCGCAGGCACCGTCGCACGTGTCCCACCTCGCGCTGCTCGGTACGTCCATGCGGCCCGAAAGTCCAGAACAGACCGCCGGCCGCAAGACGCTGCTCCACGCAGTCCAGACGGATTTCTCAGCGCTGACACACAAACTGCTTCCGCTTAATCTCCATCCCGCGCATGCCGGGGACAGCGTCCCGGCCCAAGCGCTGCGCACGATGTTCGAAACGCTTGGACCCGACGTCTTCGCCCGCCAGATCCGCGCCATCATGTCCCGGCACGATACGCGTGCTGCGTTGATTGCGGCGCAGATGCCAGTCGCCGCCATCTGCGGACGCGAAGATCGCGTCGTACCGCCTGCGTTGTCTGCGGAAATCGCCGCGCAGGTACCGGGCGCCAGCCTGACCTGGATCGAGCAGGCGGGACATATGGCGCCGCTCGAACAACCCTCAGCAGTTGCCAGGGCTTTACGGGAGTTGCTGCGGGAGCGAGGCGCCGCGTAGTGCCGCCGCCGCGTTTCTAGATATACAACATATTTTCCAGATTGATCTGGATAGGCAGCAACAGCAAGCACTGCAATCAACCTGCAACGACACCCCCCGGGAGCTACCAGTCGGAATGCGGGGTGCGAGACCGCGCAGGACCAGCGGCGACCTATCCAAGTCCGGGACGGCAGCGGGCAATTCATCGATAACGTAAAGAGGAATCCAGATGGCCACATCTACACTTTCAACTGAACAGAAGAAGGAAATCTTCAGGGAAATGGCACAAGCCTGGGAAGCAAAGGATTGGAAAAAGTGCGCCAGCCTGTTCGCCCCGGACGGCGTGTTGCATTCGGTGATGCTGGACCCTTGCGTGGGACGGCAAGCATTCCTGGAGCGCATCGAGAAAGCGGCAAAGCCTAACAAGCATGTCAAGCTGCATATCCAGCGCATGGGTACCGCCAACGAGGCGCTCTTCGTGGAGCGGATCGACGAAATCATCATTGACGGCGTTGGCCGTTCGGTTCCGACGGTCGGCATCCTCGAATTCGACGGCCCGCTGATCTCGCTGTGGCGGGAGTACTACGACCGTCCGACGCTGCTGAAGGCCCTCGGCCTGAGCGACGATCCTCACCCGCAAGGCTGACCCGCGGCACCGGACAACGCATTCCCAGTTCAACTATCCGAACCAGTATCATGGCCAAGACACCACTCAAAAAGATCATCGCATTCTATTGCCGCTTCACGCCGAGCTACAGTGCGATCGGATATCACGCGCGCCGCATATTCTGGCGCAGAATCAAGCCGGATTTCCGCGGGCAAACCTGGCTGGTCACTGGTGGCTCGGAAGGGATCGGCGCTTCCGCGGCCCGACAAGCCGTAGCGGCGGGCGCTACTGTCATTTGCGTTGCGCGAAACGCCGCCAAGCTGAAGGTGTTCGCCGCCTCGGTGACGCGGCCGGAAGCGGTACAAACCGAGACAGCGGACTTCTCACTGCAGGCTAACGTCTGGGCGCTGGTTGACCGCCTAGAGCAGCGTGGAGTGCGCATCGATGTGGTGGTCAACAACGTGGGCATCCAGAAGCGGGACCAGATCATCACCCAGGAGGGCATAGAGACCTCGTTTGCAACCAACGTCCTCAGCCACTATCTGTTGTTGCGCGAACTTCTGGAACGCAACATGCTGCGCGACAACGCCACCGTCATCGAGGTAGCTTCGGGTGGCATGTACAACCACGCGATGGTGGTCGACGATCTTAATATCACCGGCCCGGGCTATCTTGGCGTGCGCGCCTACGGCCTTGCCAAGCGGGCGCAGATGATGCTGATGGCGCATTGGCGTGCGGTCTTCGCCGGCACACAGAAGTCCTTCTATGCGATGCACCCGGGATGGGTTGATACCGCCAGTGTCAACCGCTCGATGCCTCGCTTCGTCGCCATCCTCAAATCCGTGCTGCGCGATCATCAAAAGGGCGCCGACACCATTGTCTGGTTGGCCAGCCGCCGCCCCGTACAGGTACGCCCCGAGGCGATCTGGTTCGATCGCAAGGAGCGGCGTCCTCATATCTACGCACATACACCAAAATCCACTGCGACACCGCTGGATGTTGTCGCCAAGCTCGAATCGCTGGTGCCTGCTCGCGGCGGGTCTGAAATTGCCGACTTGGCGTCTGAAAACTCAATAGAAGTCTAAATGGGGAACTGCAGACCGAAGAGCAAGTTGCGATGGTGAGCGTTAAAAATCTTGGGGTTCATTGTCCGAGAGCCCGAGTTGCTCCAGAAACTCAACAAATTCCGTTGAGCTGGGCTCGTTAGCGGCTCATACCTGGCGAGTCTGTCTGCGAGGTCACCGTGGATCACGGCACAACGGACTTGGGCAAGTAAATGGACACCGTTCTGCGACCAGCGCATTTGCTGACGCTTGCGCATGCGTTGGGTCAGCACCGTCGTGACCTCAACACGAGCGGTGATTTTCATCATGATCTCCGGGGGATGTGATCTGCCGGAATCCTACGCGTCCTGCATTCGAATCCCAAAGGTTCTTAACGCTCCCATAAATCGCTCCTGCGGCCTGTGATCCGCCGGTTTATCCCGCCTCATTGCTTCTCTCACGCGCATGCGAAACTAGGCGATCGAGCATGCGATCGAACTGTTCCTGCTCGGCGTGATCCAGGCACGCGAGAATCTCGACATTGCGGCGCTCGATCAGCGCCATCGCCCGTCGCCAGACCCTCTCCCCCTTCGTGGTAAGGGTCAAGACAACACTGCGCCCATCGGTTGCGCTCACCACCTTGCGTACCAGGCCCTGGTCGACCAGTGACTGCGCCGCGCGGCTGGCCTGCCCTTTGTTCAAATTCGCACTGCGCGACAGGTCGTTGACCGACATCGGACTGAACGAACCGATCGCGGCCAGGCAGCGTCCTTCATGCATTGGAATCCCTACCTCAGCTTCATAAGCCAGCTGGGTAATGCGGTCCGTAAGCTTCGACAGCGTGTGCAGACGGTGCGTCAAGGTGCGATCAAGATTAACGGGAATCGATTTCGATGTCACAGGCGAGCCACTCATTCAGCGCAGAGTCGATTTGGCAACTATACGGTCGATTTGTTGCAGGCACAACCAATATACGGTCATCACGTGCCGATCACAGCACCACCAGCCCGCTCACTAACCTCCCTCACATGGTTGCGCACGCAACCAGTAGAAACCCCGATATGGGCGGGCGCCCACCTGAAGCATACTAGTTGCGTGCGCAACCATATAGAACCGTCGGGGCCTGACCCAGAACGCCAGGACCGCACGGGACAGACGGCAACGCTACAAGGCGCGTTCGTCATTCCATTCATCCGCCAGCGCACAGCGCCGCAGGAGAAGCCCCCATGAGAACACCCAACGGACTCACTGATCTTGCAAGTGATGCGTCCACTGCTCACGCAATCGACAACGGCGCCGAGAGCCGGCGAATCATCGCCAAGGTGTCACGCCACCTGCTGTGGTTCCTGTTCTTGCTGTTCGTGGTCTCGTTTCTTGACCGCATCAATATCGGTTTCGCGGCGCTCACCATGATGAAGGACTTGGGCCTCTCGGGTACCCAGTTCGGCCTGGCCACCACCTTGTTTTACCTTGCCTACATTACCTGCGGCGTGCCGAGCAACGTGGTGCTGGCTCGGATAGGCGCCCGGCGTTGGATTGCCGCCATCATGATTGCCTGGGGTCTAGCTTCCACGGCTACCATGTTCGCTACCGATGCGAGGGCACTGTATTGGCTGCGTATATTGGTGGGTATCACCGAGGCCGGCTTCCTGCCTGGCATGCTGCTGTACCTGACGCTCTGGTTCCCGGCTGCCTACCGGGCACGGGCCAACGCACTGTTCATGATCGCGATGCCGGTCACTGCCGCTTTCGGCTCGGCAATCTCGGGAGTGATCCTGGGTCTGGATGGGCTATACGGACTCAAGGGCTGGCAGTGGCTGTTCCTGCTCGAAGGGCTGCCGGCTTCGGTGCTGGGCCTGATTGTGTACTTCTACCTCAGCGACACGCCGGCACAGGCGCGCTGGCTGACACCGGCTGAGAAGACCACGCTCGCCAGCTTGCTGGCGGCCGAGCATCGCGCCGACCCCGTGTCACGGCAGTCTGACGAGCGGCGCCGCAGCCTGTGGTCGGAACTGACTTCGACCACCGTTCTCAAGTTCTCGCTGGCCTACTTCTGCCTGGTGAACAGCCTGGCCATGGTGGCCGTATGGACACCTCTGATTGTGAAGAGCTTTGCCGGTGAAGCCAGCAACACCACGATCGGCCTGCTGGCCGCCATTCCGCAGGTCTGCACGATCATCGGCATGGTCTGGTGGGGCCGGCGCTCGGATCGTGCCCAGGAACGCCGCTGGCACACCGTGCTGCCGATGTTGTGCGCGGCCGCGGGCTGGCTGCTGACGGCCTGGTCAACGCAGCCGGCAATGCAACTGCTGGGCGTGTGCCTGGCTTCCACAGGCGCCTACACCGCGATGTCGATTTTCTGGACGACCCCAGATCACGCATTGAGTTTCGCTGCACGAGCGTTGGGCATCGCCGTAATCAATGCCACCGGCAATATTGGGTCTGCCCTTAACCCGCTGGTGGTGGGATGGCTCAAGGATACGACGCACAGCTTCAGCACGGGCCTGCTCTACGCGGCGGTCCTGCTGGTTGCAGGCTGCGCAATTTTCCTGGTCTTGCCGATTCCGCGCACGCTCAAGCCAACGACCTGACAGCAGGTTCCAGCACCCGCCTTTCATTCCTTCCTTCCCGGTTACCCACTGGCCAACCGGGAGGCGACGTAGCTGCCGCGCGCTACGCCCAACTCATTCCATTGAATCGGAGTCAAGATCATGCATCTGCCCACCACTGAAGCCCGTCCTTCGATCTACTACGACTATCAGGTGTTCGAGCCTTGGCTGGCTTCCGCCCATCCGAAGCAGGACCGCAAGAGGGTAGTCATTGCCGGTTCCGGTCCGGCGGGCATGGTCGCCGCCCTGGAACTGGCCCGCCATGGTGTACCCAGCGTCGTCGTCACCTCGGAACTGCAGGTGTCCCAGGGCAGCCGCGCCATTGTCTTCACGCGCCGCTCGATGGAAATCCTGCAGCAAGTCGGCGTGGCCGATCGGATGACCGAGAACGGCCTGCCCTGGCGCTTCGGCAATTCCTACTACCGCGGCCAGCGCGTCTTCCGCATGGAAGCCCCGCACGACGGCGACGACCGTTTCTTCCCGATGCTGAACATCCAGCAACAGTACATGGAGGAATACCTGCTCGATGCCTGCGCGGCGAACCCGCTGATCGATTTCCGCTGGGGCAATAAGGTGGTCAAGGTCGAGCAGGAGACCGACTGCGCGCGCGTCGAGGTGGACACGCCGGAAGGCCCGTATTGGCTGGAGACCGAGTGGCTGGTTGCGGCCGACGGTGGACGCTCCGGCATCCGCACCGCGATGGAGCTTCAGATGGAAGGCGCGTCCTACGAGGGCTTCTTCGTGATCGCCGACATCAAGATCGACCTTCCGCTGCCGACTGAGCGCCTGGCCTACTTCGACCCGGACTGGAATCCCGGCAACACCATCCTGATGCACCGCGAGCCACATGGAATCTGGCGCGTCGACTACCAGTTGCCGGCCGGCGAAACGCCCGAGGACGCACTCAAGCCCGAGTCGCTCAAGGCGCGCATCGATGCCCAGTTGGCCATGATCGGCCATGCCGGAACCCCCTGGGAAATGGACTGGTGCTCGGTGTACTCCGCCCGCACGCTGACCCTACCCGATTACGTGCACGGCCGCGTGATCTTTACCGGCGATGCCGCCCATTTGCTGCCGATCTTTGGCGTGCGCGGGGCCAACACCGGCTTTCAGGACGCGCAGTCGCTGGCCTGGCACCTCGCCTTCGTACTCAAGGGACTGGCCGGGCGGAAGCTGCTAGACAACCACAGCGCCGAGCGTGTCGGTGCAGCCCGCGAGATCATCGAGGAGGCGGGCAAGAGCACGCGTTTCATGGCCCCCCCGAGCGAGGGCTTCCGTCTGCTGCGGGATGCCGTGCTATCGCTCTCGCTCACCGAGGAGTTCGTGCGTCCGCTGTACCACTGGCGCACCTCGCGGCCCCACGAGTACACCGATTCGATGCTCAACTGCCCCGGTGACGATAACGCGCTCTTCGTGCACGGCCCGGCCCACGGTGCTCCGCCGCAAAACATCCGTCTGGCGGCGAACGACTACTTGCTCGACCATCTGGGTGGAGGCTTCGACCTGTTGTACTTCACCGAGGGCGACGCCCTACCCGAAGCCTTGCAGAGCGTAGTGGCTGCCACCCGAGAGCGCGGCGTGCCGCTGCGCGTCATCGCCATCGGGGCCGCCAGCCCAGTGGCGGGCGCCGATCTAACGTTCGCCGACGCCGATGGCCACTTCCGCCATCGCTATGGGGTGCAGGCTAGTGGCGCGGGTTATCTGCTGCGCCCCGACCAGCACGTCTGTGCGCGCTGGCTCACGCTGGACGCTACGCGTCTGCAAGCCGCTCTGAGTACCGCCCTGCCCCAGTGAAGATCCATTAGGAGAGAGTCCCATGACTACCCCTCACAAAACCCTGAGCATCCCCGGCCTGGAAGCCGTTTATGACGCCTTGGCCACCGCCATCGATCAGGCCGGCGCGGACAAGGCACAACTTTTCCTGGTCAAGCTGGCGCTGCTCAACGCCAATGCGCTGGGTGCCCCGGAGCAATTCCAGCAGCACGTGCAAGTCGCGCTGAAGAGCCTGTAATGCACCGAGGCCGACCGCTTTCGCGGCGGCAGGGCTCAGGCTCTGGCGAGGCGCCCGCCTACCCTACCGAGGAGTTCCCCATGCTGATCAAGAAAGTCCACCACGTCGCCTACCGCTGCATCGATGCCAAGCAAACCGTAGAGTGGTATCAGAAGCATCTGAACATGGAATTCGTGCTGGCCATCGCCGAGGACGAAGTGCCCTCGACCAAGGCGCCGGATCCCTATATGCACATCTTCCTCGATGCCGGACAAGGCAATATTCTGGCCTTTTTTGAACTGCCCAGCCAAGCGCCGATGGATCGCGACCGCAACACGCCCCCCTGGGTACAGCATCTGGCGCTGGAAGTCGACTCCATGGAGATGCTGCTTGCCACCAAGCAGCGCCTGCAAGCCGCGGGCATCGATGTTCTCGGCCCCACCGACCACACCATCTTCCAGTCGATCTACTTCTTCGACCCCAACGGCCACCGGCTGGAACTGGCGGCCAATACCGCCACGCCCGAAATGATGCGCAAGCTCGACGACGTCAAGTGGGCAATGCTCGACGAATGGTCCAAGACCAAGCGCGCGCCCAAGCACGCGGCCTGGATGCACGACGGGAGCATGGCCGCGCCCGGCCGTTAATCGTCTCGACCTTGAAATCCATCATGACTACCCTGAACGAAACCCATGATCCGGCCTTGCGCAGCTGGGTCGCATCCGCCAACGCCACTGGCACCGACTTTCCCATACAGAAACTGCCGTTCGCAGTCTTCCGCCGCAAGGGCACGCCGGAGTCTTTCCGCGGCGGCGTGGCCATCGGCGACCAAATCCTCGACCTTGCCGCCGCGCTGGGCGGGGGCATCTTCACCGGCGAGAGCCAAATCGCCGCTCAGGCTGCGGCGCAGGACAACCTCAACGCGTTGATGGCGCTGGGCCCCACGGCGTGGTCGTCGTTAAGGCTGGCGCTTTCGCGCGCGCTGCGCGATGGGACGTCGGCGCAAACAACGCTCACCTCTTGCCTGATTGCGCAAGCCGAAGCCGAGTACGCTCTGCCCGCACGCATCGGCGACTACACCGACTTCTATATTGGCATCCACCACGCCACGTCGGTGGGCAAGCTGTTCCGCCCCGATAGCCCCCTGCTGCCCAACTACAAGTGGGTGCCGATCGGTTACCACGGACGCCGCTCCTCGATCATAGTCAGCGGCACGCCGGTGCGTCGCCCGACTGGCCAAACCAAGGGCAGCGCGGACAGGCCGGAGTTCGGTCCCAGCCAAAAGCTCGACTATGAACTGGAACTGGGCTTCCTGATCGGCCAGGGCAATGCCATGGGCGAACCGATCGCGATCGAGGACGCCGAAGCGAACCTCGTCGGCGTGGCGCTGTTCAACGACTGGTCCGCGCGCGACATCCAGCCCTGGGAATACCAGCCGCTCGGGCCGTTCCTGGCGAAGAACTTCGCCAGCACCCTGGCACCCTGGGTCGTGACGATGGAGGCACTGGCGCCCTTCCGCGCGCCGCTGGCCCGGGAGGCCGGCGACCCCGAGCCATTGCCCTACCTCGACTCGCCCGGCAACCGCGCCGGCGGCGCGCTCGACATACAGCTCGAAGTCCGCCTGCAGACCGCACGAATGCGCGAAGCCGGCCAGGACGCCGTGCGCCTGTCCAGCAGCAATGCGCGTGAAGCCGCCTACTGGACACCGGCACAACTGGTTGCGCACCACACGGTGGGCGGCTGCAACCTGCAGCCCGGCGACCTCTTGGGCTCCGGCACGCTGTCGGGGCCCGCGCCCGACCAGGCTGGATCCATGCTGGAACTCACGCAAGGTGGCAAGCAAGCAGTCGCGCTGCCGGGCGGCGAGATGCGTGCCTTCCTCGCCGACGGCGACACCCTGACACTGCGTGGCTGGTGCGAGCGCGAAGGCGCCCGGCGGATCGGCTTCGGCGAATGTGCTGGCACGATCCTGCCGGCGCTGGCCCGGTAAGGAGACCGCGCCAAAGCGGGAGGGTTCTGCTTATGCGGCGAGGCGGCGATCGTCAGGTGCTCGCCACCGACGAACTCATCGCCGAACTGGCCCACTGCGAGCCTAGCACGCAAGCATGCGGCTAGACTAAGTCCCCAACGCTTCGCAGCAACCGGCATTGGTGCCGGTCCCTGTTGCAGGCGTTGGCTCTGGGACCCACGGTCCGAGTGATGCAAGGCACCCGGCTCAGGCTGCGCCGGAACCACGCCATCATCAGCGCATCGGTCACGATGTCCGCCGTCATGCGTGGCTTGATCACCAGCCGACAACTTCCCGGTTGAACAGGTCCAGCCGCTAGATAAAGCCAGCCTTTGTCGGTCCAGATGTAGATGACGTCCGAGGTGAACACCTGGTTCCCTGGTTCGGCGCCGTCGACGTGAAGTTGCGATCGAGCAGATTCTAGGCGACCGGCAGCTTGTGCTTCGAATCCGTCGTCACCTTGTAGCGCCGTTTGTGCCGGGTCTGGATGTTGTTCTCGCGGTCGGCGCTGCGTGAGGTCCTGTCTGTCAGTCAAAACGGCTATCGCGCCTGGAAGCGCGGTGGCCGACCCGAGCGCAAGCAGCTAAGCGATGGTGGCGGGTACTGCCACCACAATCCAGGCGAATTCACAGCAGGTCCTTCGCGAAGAACGCCGCTTCTTCTTGGGATATCAAGCTCCATCTGCAGGCGGCTTGTACTCGGCCTTCAGGCGCGACAGTTCCATCTGTTCCGGCTTAACGGCCTTCGTGCTGGCGCCGTCGAGCACGCCCGTATCCGATGCCTTCACCCGTTGCGGACTGTCAGACCTGACAGTCCTCTTTGGCACGACGCTGCCCCGAGTCAATCTTGCTGGCATTGTTCGAAATTCTGGACAGTATGTCGTCTGAATGATGTTTTACGCTTGCCCAGCACCCGCTAGACTGCGACACGTTGTTGAGGCGTCCCCTCGCCTATTAGGCACTTCGTCTCACTCGCACGCATAGCCAATCTGCCGTTTGCTTGCCACCGGCACTTGCGGTCGAAGAATCCGAAATCTCACCCCCGAGAAACACTGTATCCATAACCTGAATGGTTGCGACCCGGCCCGCTGACTCAAGAACTCGCTGGCGTTCAATTTGCATTCAAATTAGTTGCATTCATGTTAAGAAATATCGATGCACTGCACTTCGCCTTCACCGGTCAGCTCCAGTTAGCGGGCCGCCAGTGGCGACACATCGTCCAGACTGAAGTTACTGCCCACGGCATATCGGCTGCGGCGGTAGAGCCGCTGCTGTTCATCCGCCGCCTCGGCGGCGTGCGCCAAGTGACACTGGCCGACTATGTGGGGGTAGAAGGCGCGACGCTCGTGCGGCTGGTGGACCAACTGAGCGCTGCCGGCCTCGTACGCCGAGAAGTCGATTTGAGCGACCGGCGTGCCAACGTACTCTCCCTGACCGGCACCGGCGAGCCTATGGCAGAACGACTCGAGGTCGAACTCAAACAACTGCGAGCAAAGGTCTTTGCGGATATCAGTGAGGCCGACATGGCAGCCACGCTGCGCGTACTTGATGCCGTGTCACGCGCTGCGGCGATCACTTCTGCCTCCTTATCAAGAATGCAGGAGTTCTGAGCATCATGGGCAGCTGGCCATCCGGAAGAGACTGGATCTTTTCCGCCAAAGCTTTCCTCGCCGCCCTGCTGGCGTTATGGATTGCAATGTACCTTGGGCTGCCGCGTCCGTATTGGGCGATGGGGTCTGTCTATATCGTGGCACATCCGCTCACGGGCGCCACACGCTCCAAGGCGCTCTATCGCATGCTCGGCACGCTGCTCGGAGCGGCTGCCAGCGTGGTCATGGTACCCACGCTGGTCAACGCGCCTCCCCTGCTCATGGCTGCGGTGGCCATCTGGACCGGCTTCTTGCTGTATCTGGCGCTGCTACAGCGAACACCGCGTAGCTACATCTTCTTGCTAGCCGCCTACACACTGCCCATCGTGGCGCTCCCTGCGGTAGATAATCCGGCAGGCATTTTTGATCTGGCCGTGGCCCGCACGGAGGAAATCTGTCTCGGCATCCTGTGCGCGAGTGTAGTTGGCGCCGTGGTGTTGCCCTCGAGCGTGGCAGGCGTGCTGCGCGACAAATCTCAGCAATGGATGACCGACGCCGCTCTCTGGGCAGCCGACATGCTCTCGCCGAGTGCAGGTGCCAGGGTCACGCGCCATCACAGCCGACACCGCCTGGCAGCGGACATCCTCGCACTCGACCAACTCATCATCCAGCTTTCCTACGATACCGAAAGCGCAACTCGTGTGCGTGCCGCACGCGAGTTGCGCGGGCGCATGACAATGCTGTTGCCAGTCATGTCGTCGCTTGCCGCAGTGGTGGAATCGTTGCAGTGTGCCGGCGGGCTGCCCCCAAAATTGCTGGCGCAGATGCGTGCAGTGAAGGCGTGGATCCGTGGCGGCGCCATGGAATCGCCACCGCCGCTAGTGCCAACGCCGGCAATGCCGGGCTCGAACGCAGCCCTGATCACTGCGGCCGAAGACCGCATCCACCAAATGATGATGCTCTGGCGGGACTGTATGACTCTGTGTCGCAGCATCAGCACCCCGCACATGCAAGGGAAGTTCACCCCCGAATTTCTTCGCTGGAACGTCGGCCAGGCGCGCCACTATGACCACGGCATGTTGTTGTTCTCGACAGTCACAGTAGCGTTGGCCATCTTCGCAATGGGCATGCTGTGGATCTGGACAGGCTGGGCTGATGGCGCCGGGGCCGTGGCGCTCGCCGCAGTGTCATGCTGCTTTGCAGCCGCGCTGGATGAGCCCGCCCCCATGATGCGGTCGTTTTTTGCCTGGAATGCTGTCTGCCTGGTGATCTCGATGGTCATGCTGTTCGCCGTGCTGCCCGTCGCACAAAATTTCGAATTGCTCGCGCTAATGCTGTCGGTGCCATACCTGATCATCGGACTACTGGTGGCGCAGCCACGCTTCGCGATGATCGGCATGCCATTGGCGGTGGTAACCGCGAATGACATTGGCCTGCAGGGCGCCTACAGTGCTAACTTTCACACCTTCTTTAACGGCACTGTGGCCGGCATCGCAGGCATCTTGTTCGCGTTGGTGTGGACCTTGTTGATGCGACCATTTGGCACCCGTGCGGCCACGCGCCGTCTTGTGCGCGCGGGCTGGGGCGACATTGCCGAGAACGCGATAAGCGGAAAGCCGCACGCACACACCCGACTGCGTGCCCGGATGCTCGACCGCCTGGCGCAACTGGTACCTCGGCTTGCGGCCAGTGACAGTGAGGTGTCCACCGACGGATTTAGCGAAGTACGCGTGGAACTGAGCACGCTCGCGCTGCAGCGGGAAATGGCCGCCCTATCGGTCGATCAGCAACATGCGGTGAAGCGCGTGCTACGCAGCGTGTCGGGTTACTACAAGGCACGGCTTGTCGGCAAGGTCGAGGCACCGCCGCCGGCGCTGCGCATGCGTCTGGACAACGCACAGCAGAAGGTTAGCTCGCCCATCGTACTGACTGCACTCGTCGAATTGCAAATTTCCCTGTTCCCGCCGGCAGCGGTGCCGGCTCATGTTCCCAGAATGCCTGATGCCCGGTGAATTCAGTATCTATGGCGTCTTCATCCCCAGCCTGCTGGTGTGGATGCTGATCGCCTTCATTGTGACGAGCGTTTTGCGTGCGATGCTGACGCGCCTTGGCTTTTACCGCGTCGTTTGGCATCGATCTCTTTTCAATCTGGCGCTGTATGCAATTGTCCTCGGCGGGGTAGTTGCTATCGTGCCGTCGCTGCAATCATGAAACTCAAACTCTCCTCGATCGGCCCAGTCCTGCTAACGCTGGCCGTTACTGCCGTAGGCGCGATCATCGTCAAGCATCTGTGGGATTACTACACTGTAGCGCCCTGGACCCGCGATGGGCACATCCGTGCCGACGTGGTGCAAGTGGCCCCAGATGTCTCTGGGCTGGTTACGCGTATCGCCGTTAAGGACAACCAGCGCGTAAGGGCCGGAGACGTACTGTTCGAGATCGACCACGAACGCTACGCGCTGGCATTTCAGCAGGCCCAGGCCACAGCCGCCGCAGTGCGCGCCAACTTGGCTCAGGCGCGACGTGAGGCGAACCGCAGTCAGAAGCTGGCCGAGGTGGTATCCAAGGAAGTTGTCGAGGAGGGGCAGTCCAAGGTCCAACAAGGCGAAGCGACACTGGCGCAGGCAGAAGCTGCGGTTGGCGTTGCGAAACTTAACCTCGCGCGCACGCGCGTGCTGAGCCCTGTGGACGGCTACGTCAACGACCGCCTGCCGCGCTTGGGCGACTATGTGACTACGGGCAAGCCAGTGTTGTCAATGGTCGATGCCGTATCGTTCCATGTGGAAGGATACTTTGAGGAGACCAAGCTGCAGGGCATTCACATCGGCGGCCCCGTCGATATTCGCATCATGGGAGAGGAGCGAGTGCTCCATGGTCACGTGCAGAGCATCGTGGCTGGCATTGAGGACCGCGACCGCACCAATGGATCGAACCTACTCCCAAATGTGAACCCAACATTCAATTGGGTGCGCTTGGCCCAGCGTGTGCCCGTGCGGATCCAGTTCGACCAGTTGCCAGACAATATTCGGCTTGTTGCGGGTCGGACCGCCACGGTGTCTGTGAGAACTGGCGACACGCCAGCCGACCACACCTCACCCAATGCGAACAAGGCCGCTTCCCAGGACACGACTGTGCACGCCGGCCATGGCAAAGCCTCAACAGGAGCCATGCAGTGAGTCGCCCTGTTCGTGCCGCGTTGGCGGCGATGTTGCCCCTGACGCTGGCCGCTTGCATGACGGTCGGCCCTGATCATAAGGTGCCGGAAGACGCTGTTGTAAAGTCGGTGGCTGCCAATGGCCCGTTCAAAGGCGCCGATAGTCCCGCCGTCTCAGTTGGCGAGGTGCCAAACAACTGGTGGCGTCTCTATGACGATCCCCGCATCGACCAGTTGGTGCAGGAAGCTTTGGTTGCCAACACGGACCTGCGCGTCGCGTCGGCCAATCTCAAGCGAGCCATCGCCGTTTATCACGAAGTCGAAGCCGAGAATTTCCCCGAAGCGCGCGTGCACGCCAGCGCTGCCCGCGGCCAGATTGCCGGCGAGCCGCTGCTCAAGGAAGAGAAGATCCCGGCGATGAATTTCGGTGACGTCGGCTTCGAAGTGTCATACCTGATTGACTTCTTTGGCAAGCTCGCCCGGGCCGACGAAGCGGCGTTGGCCGGCGCCGAAGCGAGCCAGGCTGCGCTGGATCAAGCCCGTGTAGGCGTGGTGGCAGAGACGGTGCGTGCGTACATGCAAGGTTGCACGGCCACCCATGAACTGCATGTTGCAGAGCGCCAGCTCGCCCTGCAGGAGCGCGGCGCCACGTTGGCCCAAAAGCTGGTCGATGCCGGCCGCGGCCAGCCGACCGACCTGCTTCGGGCCCAATCCCAGGCTGATACGCTGCGTGCCGCGCTGCCGAAGTATCGCGCGGAACAAGAAGGCGCGGCCTATCGCCTCGCTGTGATGCTCGGCAAGCCGCCTACCGCCATCGATCTAGCAGAAGTCGCCTGCGCACACGTGCCGACGCTTCACCAGCCGCTACCGGTTGGTGATGGCGCTGCCTTGCTCAAGCGTCGACCGGACATTCGCCAAGCCGAGCGTGAACTGGCATCCGCTACAGCTCGAATTGGTGTCGCGACGGCCGACCTGTACCCGCAGATCCGCATCGGCGCGTCGGCGGGCTTCACCGGTATCCTCGACCACCTTGGCCAGGCGCCCACGGCGCATTGGGGATGGGGCCCGCTCATTTCGTGGACGATACCGACTAGCGGCACGCGCGCCCGTATCCATAACATGGAAGCCGGGGCCGAAGTCGCGCTGGCGCATTTCGATGGTGTAGTGCTGCGTGCACTACGCGAAACGCAGAGCGCGCTGTCGGCCTATACGCACGAACTTGATCGCAACAAGGCACTGCGCGACGCGCGCGACAAGGCAGACGAGGCTGCGCGTCAAAACCGCCTGTTATACGCAGCGGGTCGCTCGCCGTACCTCCAAAGCCTTGACGCGGACCGAACTTTGGCGGGCAACGACGCTGCGCTGGCGGCGTCCGATGCCCAACTGGCCATGGATCAGATCAGCTTGTTCGTGGCACTCGGCGGCGGCTGGCAGGACGCCCCCAAGATCGCCCGCCATCCGATCGGTGAGGCACATTGAAGTACTGTTGGCTATCTGCTGGACGCAATCACTGCCGGATGCCGGGTGCCATGAGGACAATGAATGCAATCGCGGACGGTCCGCCACCAAGGACGAACAGCGCATGAGCGGAAGTAGGAGAACTCCGTGGTTTCCATCTCAACTGAAACCAGTGCATGCGGGGAAGTACGAAACCCGTGTTGACCTGAGTGTCGGAATTGTGACAGCGTATTGGTCAGGAACGCTCTGGAGATGGGCCGAGAGCGGCGGGCAGTGCGTGTTTCAGGATCGCGAATGGCGCGGCGTCCGTTCCCCCAAAGGAGAAGAACCGCCTGCCGGCATCCATCTCCGCCGTCGTTCTGGCCCCGTATCCCCTGACACGGTCATGCCTTTTGGTTGATGACTATGCGTACTGTTCTATTGTTTCTCGTTGCCACAAGTTGACGGCAACACCCTACCTGACCAAAGGCATGTGCAAGCAAGGCCCTGCTGTCGAGATTTAGTTTTCCCCGCAGCGACTGAACGACGCCGCCGGCGATCCTTACTGGATCGATCTCAGTAGCGAGGAAGCACAAACTCTGCTCAAGCAGTTGCAGGCGCGCCTAGCCGCAGACGAGGAGGGCACCCTCGCACCTCTGATGTTCAGTTTGGTCGAGCCGGCCAATGCACCCGCCTCGCGCGAAACCAAGGCGGGACACAGCGCCCGAATGGGCAGCGACAGTGCCGTCAACGACGTCTTTCAGCCGCCGGAGGCTCCGCAGGAGGACCGATCCGCCAAAGAATTCAAGCAGTGGGTATGTCTTATCTGCGGCTGGGTCTACGACGAGGCTGTGGGCCGGCCCGAGGGCGGTATCGCGCCTGGCACCCGCTGGGAAGACATTCCCGACAACTGGCGCTGCCTCGAATGCGAGGTGGGAAAGGAGGACTTCGCGCTGGTGAAGTTCTGACGGCGATCCACGGTGTCAATGCGCCACGACTTTCGATTCAGGGGTTGGGCAAGCTCCGCAACGACTTACAACAATCAGTTCGGTGTCAATGACGACGATGTTGACCAAGTTAAACGTCCGGCCGATCTACCTGACCGGCCGCCTCTCAGGCGGCGGCCGTTACTCAACTGAACCAGCGTGGCAAACAGGATTTTCAACGCATCGCGGACCTGATGGACGGCTCGAATCTGCGCTTTAGTCCCGACGACAAATTCGACAACAATCAGCACATCTGCGGCACCCTCAACATGGGCAACGATCCGGCCAAATCGGTCTGCGACAAGTTGGGGGCCGCGTCCACGACCACGAAAATCTCTTTCTTGCCAGCAGGGCGGTTACCCACTGCGGGCACCTGAAATTCCACCGAGAACGGCGTTGCCGTCGCATTGCATACCGTGGCACATATCCTCGACGGACAGCATGGTTCGAAACCGGCATGATTGCGCCCCCACGAAATCGGGAGACGACGCAACATCGCTCGGTACCATTTCCGGCTGTGACTTACTTCAAGGTCCGTTGCGTCACGGCGACAATCGCAATGACGCTGCACGCAAATGCCAGCAACACCAACAGATTTCCGGTGCCGATGAGGGTCGCCTGTTGATCGATCAGCCGTGA
>JACXTT010002185.1_pt1 | contig 31327 bp, 33 predicted proteins | sample 9270951 | NCBI WGS metagenome assembly JACXTT01 (sample SAMN15532306, study PRJNA645909) | rock metagenome | isolation source: weathered quartz diorite | place: Puerto Rico | collected 2017-06-21
TATTTTGTCGGCCACTCCGGCGCATGTGCCTCACTTGACCCCAACGGTTTCACGCTGCCGGGGTCGAGGGTGCGGCAAGACACACACCCGCCGCTTTTCGCGCGCGGAAATGTAGCACGAGGGCACGAACCGTAGCAAGGAAGCAGTCTGGTTGGGCCCTTGTGGACAATAAGTTCAAAATACATTATATAGGGTCGCGACTCGAACTCCGGTTAACAACTGAACCGACCAAAGTTATCGGTTCACCTGCTGGGACTTCACCAAAATGCTGCGGTCCAAAGACGTGCGGATCAGCCGGGATGGCGCGGGCCTTGACGACCTGACGCCGGCTGAGGTGTATTTCAGAAAAATCGAAATGAGGCAAGCGGCGTGACCCCTTACCAAGTTGCCGGACGCCACAGCCTGAGCCTGAACGGGACCACCCGCGGCCCCGTCGGCGAACCCTCTTGCAGCCAATCGTTTAGCGCCTGCGATATCCTGTCCAGTCAACCGGGGCCCCCGCTATGGTCTTAGCAATCGCATTGGTTTTATTGGTCGTTGGCTCGCTCCTGTTCCACTTCCTGAGCCCGTGGTATTTCACACCGATCGCCTCCAACTGGGGCATGATCGATGACACGGTAACGATCACGTTCTGGGTCACGGGGATAGTTTTCGTCGCCATCAATTTGTTCATGGCCTATGCCGTTATCCGCTACCGTTATCGCAAGGGAAAACTGGCGGAATACGCACCGGAGAACAAAAAGCTGGAGGCGTGGCTTGTCGCTGTGACCACGGTAGGCGTGGTCGCGATGTTGGCCCCCGGCTTGTTTGTATGGGCGAAATTCGTCGAGGTCCCGAAAGACGCGGCGGTGTTCGAGGCCCTGGGCAAGCAGTGGCACTGGAGCTTTCGCTTCCCCGGGAAGGACGGCGTGCTAGGCACCGTCAGCGCCCGCTACGTCAGCGATAAAAACCCGTTTGGTATGAACCCCAACGATCCCAACGGACAGGACGATATCCTGGTGACAAGCCCGGAGCTACATCTCCCGGTGGGCAGGCCGGTCAAGGCGCTGCTGCGCTCTATAGACGTCCTGCACGATTTCGCAGTGCCACAGTTCCGGGTCAAGATGGATCTGGTGCCGGGCTTGGTTACCTACATTTGGTTCACGCCCACCCGGACAGGGGAATTCGACCTCCTCTGCGAGGAATTATGTGGCCTGGCGCATTTCACCATGCGCGGTAGGGTCATAGTGGAGGAAGAGAAGGCGTTTCAGGAGTGGCTAAGCCGCTATCCGACGTACGCGCAATCCGCGGTCCGGGTAGCCGGCGATGCTGAAGCGGGCAAGCCGCTCTTTGCAGTGTGCAGCGCCTGTCATGGCTCGCAAGCGGAGGGTAACCCTGTGCTGCATGCGCCGAAATTGAGCGGGCAAGGAGACTGGTATCTGAAACGGCAATTGAATTATTTCAAGAACGGTGCCCGGGGCGCACACGACAAGGATGTTTATGGCAAACAGATGGCGCCGATGGCTGCGACGCTGGCTGACGACGCTGCCATCGCCAACGTCATCGCTTATATCGGGACGCTGCCGGACAAGCCTGCCCCGGCCACGGTGGAGGGAGATGCGAAGTACGGCCAAAAGTCTTTTGTGACCTGCGCTGCCTGTCACGGTTCCGATGGACGGGGTAACCAGGCGATGAATGCGCCCCGGCTTGCAGGTATGAGCGATTGGTATTTGGTCACTCAATTGAATAATTTCAAGCACGGCGTTCGCGGCGCCAATCGAAAAGACATGTACGGTTCGCAGATGGCGTCCATGGCCGCAATTCTGGCCAACGACCGGGCAATCGATAATCTCGTTTCCTACATCAATACTTTCTGATTACCGGCCGGTCGCAGCACGAGTTGATGAGAGCAAAGCGAATCGAGCACGATGAAGAATCAGCGAAAAGGAGGCAGTAATGAGTTACGTTGCGCATGACGAAACGGCTTTCGTCCCTCCTGCCGAAGTCGAGGAGCCGGAACTCTATCATCCGAAGACTTTCGTCGGGAAGTACATCTGGAGCCAGGACGCCAAAGTCATTGCCGTCCAGTACGCGATCACCGCGATGGCTGTGGGATTGGTGGCTTTGGTGCTGTCGGGATTGATGCGCCTGCAACTGGGTTTCCCGCACGCCTTTTCCTTCATCACCCCGGACACCTACATTCAGTTCGTCACCATGCACGGAATGATCATGGTGATCTACCTGCTCACCGCGCTGTTCCTGGGAGGGTTTGGCAACTACCTGATCCCGCTGATGGTCGGCGCCCGCGACATGGTTTTCCCCTATGTAAACATGCTCAGTTACTGGGTCTACCTGTTCGCCGTGCTGTTGCTGGTGGCGGGCTTCTTCGTACCCGGCGGGCCCACCGGCGCCGGCTGGACCCTGTACCCGCCCCAGGCCATCCTCGAGGGCACGCCAGGCGCGAGCTGGGGAATTATTCTAATGCTCGTCTCCCTGGCATTCTTCATCATCGGCTTCACCATGGGCGGTCTGAACTACGTGGTGACGGTGTTGCAGGCGCGCACGCGCGGGATGACGCTGATGCGTTTGCCCTTGACGGTATGGGGCATCTTCATGGCCACTATCCTGGCGCTGTTGGCTTTTCCCGCCTTGTTCGTCAGCGCCGTAATGATGATCCTGGACCTGACACTGGGCACGAGCTTCTTCATGCCCGCCATCGTCGCGCATGGGCACCAGCTCGAACACTCGGGCGGGAGCCCGGTGTTGTTTCAACACCTGTTCTGGTTCTTCGGCCATCCCGAGGTCTACATCGTCGTGCTGCCGGCCTTCGGCATCATCTCCGACCTGATCAGCGTTCACGCGAGAAAAAACATATTCGGTTATCGGATGATGGTGTGGGCAATCGTGGCCATCGGCGGTCTTAGCTTCATCGTGTGGGCGCACCACATGTACGTAAGCGGGATGAACCCGTATTTCGGCTTCTTTTTTGCCAACACCAAGCTGATCATCGCCGTCCCCACGGCGCTGAAGGTCTACAACTGGGTGCTCACCTTGTGGCGGGGCAACATCCACCTCACCGTGCCCATGCTGTTTGCCATCGCCTTTGTCTTCACATTTATCAACGGTGGACTGACGGGCTTGTTCCTGGGGAACGTGACCGTGGACCTCCCGCTTTCCGACACCATGTTTGTAGTCGCCCATTTCCATATGGTGATGGCCGTGTCGCCAGTCCTGGCCATGTTCGGGGCGATCTACCACTGGTACCCCAAGATCACCGGGCGAATGATGGACGATACTCTGGGCAAGGTTCACTTCTGGTTCACCTTTCTCGGAACCTATGCGATTTACTATCCCATGCATTACCTGGGCATTTTGGGTATTCCGCGCCGCTATTACGCCATTGAGAACACCGACTTTATCCCCCAATCGGCGCACTCCCTGAACGCCGGTATCACCATCGCGGCATTGATCGTGGGCGCGGCCCAGCTGGTGTTTCTGTACAACGCGATCTGGAGCTATTTCAAAGGCAAACCGTCCGGTGGCAACCCCTGGCAGGCTACCACTCTGGAGTGGCAAACCCCCGATACCCCGCCGAAGCACGGCAACTTCGGCCCGACCCTACCGGTGGTGTACCGCTGGGCTTACGACTATAGCGTGCCCGGCGTCGCGCAGGACTTCATCCCGCAGAACGTGCCGCCGGACAAGGTCGTCACCGTTTCCAAGAGCAAGGCATAGGTGCCCAGAGAGCCGATATGAGTCTGGTACTTTTATTTTCGACGCTATTGATGGCCGGCGCCGTGTGGTGGCTGGTAAAACAATCCATCAATGTCCAGCCCTGGATTGCGCAGGGTTCCATCGAAGAGGTTCGCGGTTTCGCGTCCTGGCCTCCGGCGAAGATCGGCCTGTGGGTGTTTCTTGCCGTGGTCGCAGTCCTGTTCATGCTGTTGATTGCCGCCTATGCAGGTCGGATGGCTTACGAGATCTGGCGCCCCGTGCCTCAGTTAAGGCTGCTGTGGGCAAATACGGTCGTGCTGATGCTGAGCAGCGTCGCCTTGCAATGGGCGCGGGTTTGCGTACGCCGCGGGCGGATGGACGGCATGCGAATCGGCCTGCTTGCCGGCGGCGCCTTGGCCGTAATTTTTCTGCTCGGACAGATCTTGGCCTGGCGGCAACTGGCGACGATGGATTATTTCGAAGTAACCAACCCTGCGATCGCGTTCTTTTATTTGATCACGGGATTGCACGGCCTGCATCTGTTGGGCGGATTGGTGGCATGGGGCAGGACCGCCGCCAGAGTGTGGGGCGATTTCGACGTGGCGAAGGTACGGCAGAGTTTGGAACTGTGCGCCGTCTACTGGCACTTCCTGCTTCTGGTATGGCTGGTGCTTTTTGGCCTGCTGTTTTCAGGAAACAATTTGGACCTCTTGTTGACAATTTGCGGGATCAAATAATCGAGTCCAACGCACATGACCCAATCTACTCAGGCAAGTACGACGCAGACCGTGCCGCTGGCTGAAGGCCTGCGAGGCATCGTGGCCGACTGGTCCTCGGATCAGCGCGCGTTCAAGAAGGTGCCCTGGGGCAAGGCGATGATGTGGATCTTCCTCCTCAGCGATACCTTCATCTTCAGCTGTTTCCTGATCTCGTACATGACGGTGCGCATCTCCACCACCGACCCCTGGCCCAACCCCAGCGAGGTTTTCGCATTGACGGTCGCGGGCCACAAGATCCCGCTCATCCTGATCGCCATCATGACCTTTATCCTGATCAGCAGCAGCGGGACCATGGCCATGGCTGTCAAATTCGGTTATGAAAAAAATAGGAGGATGACGTTTGTCCTGTTGCTGCTCACCGCGGCATTGGGCGCCACATTCGTCGGGATGCAAGCCTTCGAGTGGACCAAGCTGATCATGGATGAGGGGATACGTCCCTGGGGCAACCCCTTGGGCGCGGCCCAGTTTGGCTCGACCTTTTTCATGATCACGGGTTTCCATGGCACGCACGTGTCGATCGGCGTGATCTTCCTGATCATCGTAGCTATAAAGGTATTGCGGGGAGATCTGGATCACCAGAGGCCGGGCTTTCTGACCGGCCGGAAGGGGAACTACGAGATCGTCGAAATCATGGGTCTGTACTGGCACTTCGTCGATCTGGTGTGGGTATTCATCTTCGCAGTTTTCTATCTGTGGTAAAGGAAAATCATGGCACACGCGGAAGGGCAACAACATCCGATCGGCATTTATCTCAAGATCTGGGGATTGCTGTTTGTTCTGAGCACGGCCTCCTATCTTGTCGACTACTTCCACATCCAGGGATACCTGAGGTGGTTTCTGATCGTCACGTTCATGTTGCTGAAGGCCGGGTTGATTGTTGCCGTCTTCATGCACATGCTCTGGGAGCGGCTGGCCTTGATGTATGCCATTCTGGTCCCGCCGCTGCTGTTGCTGGTACTTCTGGGCATCGGGGCTCTGGAAGCGGACTACACCTTCTTTACGCGCGGCACGTTCTTCGGTCCAGCACCCGGGGCTGCGGCGGCGCACCACCGCTAGGCGGTGACCGGAATTTTCCTGCAGCGCAAACGTTATGCGTGCGTATAGCGGGAAAGTTCATCCACGGTCACGAATGGCGAATCACCCCCAACTTCTGCTGCAAAGCGATAAGCCAGTGCGGGGTTGAGGATCCCGTTCCTGCCAGTTCCACTTGCGGGTGAAATTTCAATACCTTCTCCAATACCGGTTCCTGGTCTGGCTCGAGATCCACAAAAAAGATATGTTTGCCGTCCCTTAAGGCACCTTCGAAACGGGCGAAGTTGTGGTTGGGTTTCTGGATTCCAAGCAATCCACCCTCCCATGTGCAAAAGCCGAGCAGGACGATAGCGAGGAAAATAAAAGGCGTCCAGCCGACAGCGGATTGCGTCCAGCCGGCAAAATAAGCAACGGCAAGAACCAGCACGAAAGCGCAAATCCCGACCACGGCGCCCAGCTCCGTCGAGTGGACGATGTCATTTTTCATAAATGACTGGACCTCGTGGAGATGACGATGATGCTCCACCTCCGCGTCGTTGCGGCTGAGCACGTGGACCTGCGGTGTGGATATGCCGGCGGCTTCCAGCTGCTCTTCGAAGATTTCCAGGTCGTCCAGGTTGTTGCTGATAAAATAGTGCCTTAGCATGTTCATAGTATTCTCCGCCCGGTTTATTATCTGGCTTGCCTCGCAATCAGGCGCGCTATTGTAGCGCGCCGGCTTCATTCTTCCACGCCGGTCCCCGGGTCAGCGAAGGCTGTTATCCAGCGGCTGCAAGTCGAGACCGGACGGCTCGGTCTCCGTAGTCCTGACCGCGAACGGGACGATGCCCAGCAACGGCGCGCCGAGCCGTTTGCAAAGTGTCTGCACGTTCTGCTCGATGGCAGGTGTGGTGGCATCGAGCCGGTTCGCCACCCACCCGGCGAATCGTAACCCGCGCCGCTGCACCGCCTCGGCGGTAAGCAACGCGTGATTCAGGCAACCCAGGCGCATGCCGACCACCAGCACCACCGGTAGTTCCAGCAATCGGGCTAGGTCCCCGAAGTCCTCGCGTTCATTGAGCGGAACCAGGAAGCCGCCGGCGCCCTCCACGATGACCCGGTCGGCGCGAGCCGCTAGCGCAACGTAGGCATCGCCGATCCTTTGCATGGAGATTGTCTCGCCGGCCAGTTCTGCGGCGAGATGCGGTGCGATCGCGGATTGAAAGCGGTAGGGATTGATCAAATCGACCGGCGCTGCCACATTCGACGCCGTCGCGTGCGACGTGACGTCGTCGCTGACCAAAGCGCCGTCAACCCGCTCGCAACCGGCCGCTACCGGCTTCATTCCCACCACGCGCAGCCCCCGACTGGCGAATGCCCGCAACAGCGCGGTCGCGATACGCGTCTTACCCACACCGGTATCGGTGCCGGTGACGAAATAGCCGCGGCTCTTCTGCCGCCTCAGTGTTGAGTGTTGAATGTTGAATGTTGAGTTCACTGATATGCCCTAGGGTTCAACTCAAAACTCATACTCAAAACTCAACACTCACCGGCTTTCCCGCTGTGGTAAGTGAACCTTCACCGGTTTCACTCCAGCGGGAAGCCGGTAGCCCATGGGCTTCCAGGCATGCCCGTAGACCACTTCAAATGTCGCCGGCAGCCGGCCGTCGCGCCGCAGTTCCTCGTAACGCCGTCTCAGGTTGTCGAGCGCGCGTCGGCCGGTAAGCCCGCGGCTGCGCCCAGTGGCGACATTGTGCGCACCGATCGCTTTCAACTCGCGCATCAGCGTCTCCACGTCGGCATAGGTCAGTGTGACCTGTTCCATGTCCATCACCGGATCGGCAAATCCGGCCTGCATCAGCATGTCGCCGACGTCGTGCATGTCGTAAAAGCGATTGACGTGCACGCCGCCGGCATTGCCGGCAAAGGCGTGGCGCAGTTCCTTGAGGGTGTCGGGGCCGAGAGTGGTGAAGGTCAGCAACCCGCCGGGCTCGAGGACGCGCTGGCACTCTGAAAATACCCGCGGCAGGTCGTTCGCCCATTGGAAAGCGAGGTTGGACCAGAACAAGCCGACCGTTCCGGCGCGGATGGGCAATTGCTCGTTATCGCCGCAGACGAACAATTCGCGCTGCCTGCCAATCCACTTTTTCCAGCTCGGCGCGCGCGCCCGCGCGGTTTGCAGCATGGCGCGGGCGATGTCGAACTCGACCACCGTTGCTCGCGGATAGCGTCGTGCCAGGGCCGGCGCGGCGAATCCGGTGCCGCTGCCGGCATCGAGGATGACGGCGGGAGCAATTTTTATCAGCTCGAGCCTCTCCAACGCCCGCTCGCAGACTTCCCGCTGCAACACCGCCGCCCGGTCGTAGGTCGACGCCGCGCGCTCAAAAGAACGCCGCAACTGACGCTTGTCCAGAGTGAATGCGGCGCTCACTGTGCTGCCTGGTCGGCCCGCCTTAACGCGTCCACCAGGCGGTCGACGTTTTCCTCGGAGTGTGCGGCGGACAGGGACACGCGCAACCGCGCCGTGCCCGCGGGCACGGTCGGCGGCCGGATCGCCGGAACCAGAATGCCCTCACGCGCCAACGCGTCGCTTAGCGCCACCGCTTCGCGGTTGCCGCCGATGATGAGCGGCTGGATCGGCGTTTGCGAACGCGCCCATTGCCAGCGCTGCGGATGCGGGGCACGGGCAAGTCTTTTTTCCAGTGCCTCGAGGCGCTGGCGCCGCCAGGATTCGGCCTCGATCAACTCCAGACTTTTCATCAAAGCCCAAGCCAGCGCCGGCGGGCTGGCCGTCGTGTAGATGTAGCTGCGAGAACGCTGGATCAGCATCTCGATCAAATCCACGTCCCCCGCCACGAATGCGCCGGACACGCCGGCCGCCTTGCCCAGCGTACCAACGTAGGCGATACGAGGCGAGGCGAGGCTGAAGTGCGCAAGCACGCCACGGCCTTCCCGGCCGAGAACGCCGAAGCCGTGGGCGTCGTCCACCACCAACGTCGCATCGAAGCGCTCGCAAAGTTCCAGGATCGCCTTGAGCGGCGCGATGTCCCCATCCATGCTGAATACGGCGTCGGTGACCACCAGTTTGTCGGCGGCTTCGGAGCGCGCCAGCTTCACCCCGAGCGCGGCAACGTCGCAGTGCGGATAACGCGTGAAGCGCGCTCGCGACAACACCATCGCATCGTTGAGCGAGGCGTGATTCAGCTTGTCGGCAAAGACCTCGGTGGAGCGCCCGGCCAGCGTAGTAACGACAGCCAGGTTGGCGAGATACCCGGAAGAGAACAGCAGCGCCCGCGGCAGCCGCACGAAAGCGGCGAGCCGATGTTCCAGTTCCTCGTGGATGCGATGGTGGCCGCTCATCAGATGCGAAGCGCCCGCACCGGCGCCATGACGCTGAGCGCCTTCGCACAGAGCCTGGATCACGCGCGGATCGGCGGCAAGCCCTAGGTAGTCGTTGCTGCAGAACGAGAGATATTCGCGTCCGTTCACCCGGGGGCTCGCGCCCTGCGGCGTTTCAAGCACGCCGCGCGTGCGCCGCAGCCCGCGCGCCTGGAGCTCTGCGAGCTCGGCGTGCAACGCCGCTGCGAATGTTGAATTTTGAATGTTAAATGTTGAATTATTCACTGCGGTCGACCAGCCGTTTTCACGATCGCCGTGAGAATACGAATCAACTCTTCAACCATCTCGAAGCTCTGCGCTGACGTCTATATCGACGATCTCGGATTTCTCAAGCAGCCGAAGCTAGTATCTGCTTTCCCGCCCCTCTTTCGACGCAATGGCCGTTTTCGCAACAAAATCTCTTCGACCTTGTCCTGCCTGGGCCTCCTCAACTTGAGCGCCAATACTCGCACCCGGCCTCAAGAGCTGGTTGCGGATGACGAATTCCCATTGCTGCTGGAGCTTTCTTGGTAGCTTGATGATGCGAAGGGCAAAACTGAAACTCTTGATGAGGATCGTGTTGCTCCGCATTGCAGACTCAATTCAACACTTAGCATTCAACACTCAAAATTCGCGCGGTTCGCTCGGCATCGGGCGGAGCCCAAGCTTCGCAAATAGGACCCCGTCCGCTTCCACATCGGGATTGCCGGTGGTAAGCAGTCTCTCACCATAGAAAATCGAGTTGGCGCCGGCGAGGAAGCATAGCGCCTGCAATTCCGAAGACATGTCTTCGCGGCCGGCGGACAAACGCACCATCGCTTTCGGCATGGTGATGCGCGCAGCCGCGATGGTGCGCACGAACTCGAAGGGGTCAAGCTTCGGCGTGACGTACAGCGGCGTGCCTTCGACCTGGACCAGATTGTTGATCGGCACGCTCTCCGGATGCGGGTTGAGATTCGCCAGTTGCGCGATGAGCCCTGCGCGGCTGGCGCGCGATTCCCCCATGCCGACGATGCCGCCGCAACAGACGCGAATGCCCGCCGCACGCACTTTCTCCAGGGTGTCCAGGCGCTCGCCCTGGCTGCGGGTGGTGACGATCTCGGCGTAGAAAACGGCATCGGTGTCGAGATTGTGGTTGTAGTAGTCGAGGCCGGCCTGCTTGAGCTGCTCGGCCTGTCCGTCCTTGAGCATACCCAGGGTGGCGCAGGTCTCCAGCCCCAGTGCCTTTACCGCGCTCACCATCCGGGTCACCTGCTCCAGATCGCGCTGCTTCGGGCCGCGCCACGCCGCACCCATGCAGAAGCGCGACGCGCCGTTCTCACGTGCCGCGCGCGCCGCCTGCACGACTTCCTCGACGGTCATGAGCGCCTGATTCTCCACGCCGGTGTGGTAACGCGCGGCTTGCGGACAATATCCGCAATCTTCCGGACAACCACCGGTCTTTATCGACAGAAGGGTCGACAGTTGCACTTCGTTGGCCACGAAATGCCGTCGATGAATCTGCTGGGCGCGAAAGATCAGATCCGCAAATGGTTCCGCGAGCAGCGCCTCCACTGCGGGCACGGACCAGCGCTGGGCGTTGTGCGTAGCCGTCTTTCGAGTGTTCTGTGGTGCGGACTGGGGCATCATGGAAGCAGGATCGATGAGCAATAAATCCGGGCCGGTCGGGGCCTCGAGGAATGTTCGGGGAAGCGTGAACCATTGTCAAATTTTTCTTACAGAGTTTTGGACAACTGCCAGTCCCTTGCCCGTGGCCTGTTGCCACCGACGTGCCTTTTGTGCGCCGGAAACGGCGCGGCCGACGGTCTGTGTCAGGGTTGCCGGCAATCGCTGCCGCGGTTGCCGGCACCGCGCTGTCCGATCTGCGCGGCGCCTGGCATGGGCGTGGAAGTTTGCGGGCGCTGCCTCACCCGGCGCCCTGCATTTGACCGCGTGGTCGCGACCCTGGCTTACGCCTTTCCGGCCGACGCGCTGGTGCGCTCGTTGAAATACCGGGGCGGCCTGGCTTGTGCGCGTCCGCTTGCCGCCGCCATGGCCGACGCGCTCGATGCCGAGCCGTATCCCGATCTGGTGATGCCGATGCCATTGGCGCCGCGGCGCCTGCGCGAGCGCGGATTCAATCAGGCGATGGAGATCGCGAGGCTGGTCGGCGCGGAATTCGGCGTGGGAATCACGGTGAACGCCTGCAGGCGCGGCCGGGAGGGCGCGCCGCAGGCGTCGCTGCCGTGGAAAGAGAGGGCTGCAAACGTACGCAACGCGTTTGTCTGCGAGCTTGATCTGGAGGGCAAGAGCGTCGCGGTGGTGGACGACGTGCTGACCACCGGTGCGACGCTGAACGAACTCGCGGCAACGCTCAAGCGCCGCGGAGCGCGTGAAGTCGTCGGATGGATCGCGGCACGCACGCCGCCTCACGGATAAAGAACGCCCGGTAAATCACCTCTTCGGCGACATCTCGCGCAATTGGCGCTCGACGAAGGCCTGCAGTTCGGGGTTGAGCTGTTTCGAGTCGGCGGCGCGCTGGAACGCTTCGCGCGCGTCGGCAAACTGATCGTTGGCGCGCAGGGAAATCCCCAGACCCATGAGCCACACCGAGTTGCCCGGAGAAGACTGCAGCGCGGTGCGATAGTAATCCACCGCATCCCTGTGCCGGCCGTCGCGCTGCAACAGCGCAGCCAGGAACGCGTAATATTCGGGGTCGGATCGGACGTAGGGCAGCGCCCCGACCAGCGTGTTGATGACCCCGCCGACCTCGCCGCGATCGACCTCAAGCCGCGCCAGCACCATGGCATGGCGCGGCTGGCGCGGATTCAGCTCGAGCGCGTGGCGCAGCAACTGCTCGGCTTCGTCCCGGCGTCCGCCATCCAGCAACAACCCGAGCAGGGCCTGGCGGGCGCCGAGGTGCATGGGATCTTCTTTCAGCGCTTCGCGAAAACTCGCCTCGGCCGCGCTCACTCTTGCGTCCTGCAACTGCGCGACGCCCATGCGAAAGGCCGTTTCGGCGCGCTGCTGTACCGTCATTTCTCGCATCTGCTTGTCTATCCCCGACGGGCTCCCTGCAGCCGCGGGTCGCGCATCGGTGGCAGTGCCGGAATCCGGAGCAGCCGCAGCGACCGGCGAATTGGCAGCGACGGCTGCCGTGACTGGACCCGGTTCGGCTGGCCGGGAAGCGGCGGCAGACTTGGGCGCACGAGGCTTCTCCGCCCGCGCCACGGTCTTGGGCTTTGCTGCCCGAACCGCAGGCGCACCCATGTCAGGGTTGAAACTCAACTGTTCGGAAAGCCTCGACACCGGGGGAAGCAGCACCGCCTGCACTGCCGGTTCCGTGAGAGCCGGTGCCAGGGCCGGGGCAGTTGCGGTCTGCGTTGCCGGCGTCGGCGCTGAGATCTGCTTTTTGATCTGGCTGGGCGGCGGCGCCGCGGTGAGCCTCGGGGTCGCCCCCGGTGGCCACGCGTCACCAAGGTAAACGAATGCGCCAACTGCCCCCAACGCGAGAATCAGCGCTATCGCAGCCATGCGCACCGCCGGCGGCGGAAGCGTCCGCACCGCGCGCACCTGCGGCGGCAGCGAGGTCACCCCTGGATCGGCGGCGTGCCGCTTCTCGAGTTCCAGCAATACCTGGTTGATCAGACTCATCGATACCCGAACCAATAGGCAAGAGTGGCGACGGCAACCAACAGCGCGGCGCCGACCGCAAGAACCGGTGAGCGGCCCGACCGGGCCGCCGGCGTATCCAGTGCCGCCTTGCGTACGTGCGCTGCCGATACATAATGCCTGCCCTCGCCGTACGCCGCCAGCATCGCCTTGTGGGCAAGCACGTTGACCAGCCGCGGCACCCCGGCGCTGGCACGGTAGAGCGCATCCATCGCGGAACGGTAGAACAGGCGGTCGCCGAAGTAACCGGCAACGCGCAGGCGGTGGCTGACGTAATACTCCGTCTCGCGCCGCGACAACGGCGACAGATGGTATTGGTAGGTGATGCGCTGTTGCAGCTGGCGCACCGACTCATGCTTCAGCCGCGCGTCCAGTTCGGGTTGCCCGAACAGCACCACCTGGAACAATTTGCGCTTCTCGGTTTCGAGATTCGACAGCAGGCGCAGCGACTCCAGCGTCTCCAGCGGCATGGCCTGTGCTTCGTCAAGGCAGACCACCACGCGTTTGCCGGCACGCGCGTATTCGAGCAGGGCGTGATTCAGCGCTTTCACCAGGTGGTGCTGGTCGTTGTCGCGGTCGAAGGCCACCCGCAGCTCGTCAGCAAGCGCCAGCAGCAGGCCGAGCGGGTCGAGGTAGGGGTTGGGAAGATAGGCGGTCACGAATTCGCTGTCCAGCTCGGTCAGAAAACGCCGGCACAGCAGGGTCTTGCCGGTGCCGACCTCGCCGGTGATTTTCATGAAGCCTTCGCCGTTGGCAACGGCGACCAGCAGCGTGTTGAGCGCCTCCTGATGCGGCGTGCAGGCAAAGGCAAACGCGGTATCCGGGGTCAGTCCGAACGGCGGCTCGCGCAGCGCGAAATGGGTGCGGTACATGTTCAGCCGCCGGGCCGCCGTACTGCAGCCGGCCGCTCCACTGCGAAAATCCGACAGGTAGCTGCGCTACTGCGCAGGTGTGGCAGGGGATTTGGACAACGGATTGCGCGACAGGGGCTCACTGCGTTGGTAGGCGTCGATGCGTTCCTTGGTGTCCAGTATATCCTGACGCCACGATGCTTCGCCCTCGATCACGGTCGGCTTGAGGAGGATCACCAGCTCGTTCTTCACCACCGAGCGCCTTTTGCTCCCAAACAACCCGCCGATCCATGGCGTCGAGCTCAAGCCAGGCAGGCCGCTGCTGTCGCGGGCGGAAGATTCCTTCATCAGGCCGCCGATGGCAACGATGTTGCCGTCGCTGACGCGCACGATGGTGTCGCTCTCGCTGATGGAACTGGAGGCGAGCGGCAGGCGGAAGTTGCCGGATATGCCCAGATCGATGTTCTTGGTTTTCTCGATCACGCTCGATACCGACGGATGGATATGCAGGATGATCTGGCTGTTCTGGTCGATCTGCGGCGTGACATCGAGGGCAACACCGGAAAAGAACGGCGCCACCGTAATGGTCGGAGACTGAGTGGTGCCAGCAACGGTGGTGGTAGTATTGGAGGTGATGTTGGTCACGAAAAATTCGTCTGTACCGACTTTCAGCACCGCCTTCTGATTGTTGAGAGTTGCGATCCTGGGACTGGAAAGAACCTGCAGATCGCCCTGGGTCTCGAGGAAGGAAATGAGCGTGGCGAAACTGCCGGTCTGAAACGCCAGTCCAAACAGAGATCCCGGCGCTCCAACTCCAGCGGAAATGACAGCCGGCGCTGCCGGATTGGACGAGAGCAGGGAGTTAGCGGCAACCGTACCATCCGCGTTGAGCCCGGTGAACGCGCTGAGGCCGCCGTCCGGCGACAGCGTCGAGCCGGGAGACAGTACCCCGCCGGCGAAGCGGCTGTTGGGCCGCTGCGTGAACGCCGCCCAGTTCACCCCACTCTGGTGGCTGTCGGAGAGCTGCACTTCGATGATTTTTGCCTCCAGCATGACCTGGCGCTCGACGACAATCTGCATCGCCTTGAGGAACTCCTCGACCCCGCGCAGCTCGGCCGGAAAGGCGCGCACCACCACCACGCCCGACTGCGGGCTCATCACCACGTTGCGCCCGCCATCCGCCCCGATGATCGCCCGTACTGCGGCGCCGATGTCTTTCCAGAAATCGTTCTCCGACGTGGTCGTCACTTTGCTGCTTTCCAGCGCGTGCCCCGCCCCGGCGCCGGTAGACGTCGCCGGCGCGCCGGCCGCGGTCGGGGTTGCGGCGCCCGGCAAATCCGAAATCGCGCCGGAGGTTACCCGCACTTCGGTGCGGCCATGGCGCTGGCTCATCAGGTAATTGATCTGGAATATGCGGGTTTGCAGACCGATGGGCTGGATCAGGATGCGGGGTCCCTGCAGCTTGTATTCGTAGCCGTACATCTCGCGGATGGTGTCGAGCGCCTCGAACACGGTGACGTCCTTGAGATTGACGGAAATCGCTTCCTTGATGCTCGGATGCACCACCATGCTGTAGCGCGTGCCAGAGACGATCGCCATGAAAACCTGGTTGGCGGGCGCACTGTTTACTACCAGATCGAAGCGGGGTTCGATCGGCCGGCCGTCCACCTTCGGCATCTCTACGGTGAGCGAAGGCAGCAGGGCGCGGTTCACACCTTCCGGCTGCACCGGGGCTGTCCGCTTGCGCGAGGCTTCCGCCATTTCCTTCCTGGCGTTGCCGTAGGGGGCGCCGAATTGGGTGGCACACGCGCTCAGCGCCAGGACTAGGAATAGCGGGAGAAGTTTTCTCATTTCGTCCTTTCTTGTTCTCTTTCCCGTGCGTTACGCGGCACGACCTCGCTGTGCATGTCCACGTCGGGAAACAGCCGTATTGTGCGCAGCGCACCGCCCGCGCGCAGCGTCACCTCGCCTTCACGGATGGCGACGAGTTCCGCGCCCGCCACCGATCCGCCCAGCGTCAAAACCTCGCCGTTGATGATGGCGTAGCGACGCTCCGGCGACAACAGCACCGACTGCAGCACCCACTCTGCATCACGGCTGCGCACTATCCCGCCCTCTCCCGTCCTGCCGAAATTGATCGGCGGCCGGGTCGGGTCACGCAGCGCCTGCGCCGCGGCGAGCGGCGCACACAGCGCCAACACGGCACCCAGTGCCAGCAATTTCGGTATTGAGCCAGTCATGCGCCTGTTCATACCACCAGCCAGGCCTCATCGAGGCTCAATGTGTAAAGCGTCACCGTCATCTGCACCCGCGGATACTGCGTGGCATCGATGTGCGTCCTGGCCCAGAACATCTGCCACGGCAACTTCTCCAGGCGCGTCAGGTAGTCCAGCAGTTCTAGGTAGCCGCCTTCGAGCGTAAGATCGATGCCATGTTTGTAGACCAGGCGGTCGGCGCCGCCCTGCGTCGCAGCCCGCACCGGTTCCCCCTTCGCCTCGCGGTCCACCAGCGCCGTAACCGGCAGGGTCTTGAGCTTAACCAGGTGCACCCGGCTGTTGCGCGTCAGCACGTCCTCCAGCACCCGGGTCATGCGCGTCGGCGGGACCAAACCCTGCTGCACGCCGCGCAGCTCGGAGTCGAATTGAGCGATTTGTGCCTTTAGCGCGGTGATGCGTGCGCGGCCTGTGGAGTCCGGATCCTGCGCGGCAGAACGCAACAACTCGGCGGTCTGAGTCTGCAACTGCGCGAGTGTCGTCTGCTGGCGCGAGAGATCGGCGCTAAGTCGCTTGTAACGCGCCAATTCGTTGTCGATAGCGATCGTAAACACCAGCCAGCCAATCACCACAGCGCCGGCCGCGAATACCATTGCGCGCTCGCGCGGCTTGAGCGCATCGAACCGGGCAACGGCTTTTCTCCAGAACTCGTTCATCGCGCCGCCGGCGTTTCAGACTTGGTGGCCAAGCGGAACTCGATGTACGGCGGGCGCCTGCCGCTTTTGTCGCCCGCTTCGGGGGCAGGCGATTGCATCAGCAGTTCCGAGAACGGATGACCCTGCATGACACTCTCCGAATTGAGCCGCCGCAGATAGCCGGGTACCTGTTCGGGGCGCAGGGCGCGGCCCTCCACGGCGACGTCCTGTCCGCTGGCGGCGATGTGCAGTCGGGTCAGCCAGACCCCCTCGAAAGATTGGCGCGCAAAGGCACGCAGGTGTTCCGAGAAGCCCTTGGTATCGCCGAGCGCACCGCCCTTGAGCACCGCCATCACTTCGTCGCGCCCTTTGATCTCGGATTCCAGGCTAGCAATCTCGGCAGCGATGCGCGAATCCTGCTTGCGACCTGCAACCTGGCCCGCCAACCGCTGCATTTCCGCCTGCGCCGCCGTCACCTTGGCTGCCACCTCGCGCTCCTGCTGCGCCAACTGGCGATTGCGCATGCCGGCATATCCGGCGAACGCGACCGAAAGCAGCGCAACCGCCAGCCACCCCATCAGTGCCGCCTTCAACGACAGTGCACCAGCCTTATCCAGAAAGGCCGGGTTGAAGAGGTTGATCTGCTGGGGCACGGGCTGTCCTTTCGACTAGGGCACGTCGCTGCGCAGCGCGGCGCCGAGCGTCTGCCAGCGTTGCATTTGTTCGCCAGGCTCGCGCAGTTCCGGAACCCTGTGGAAGTCCAGCACCTCGCCGAGATCCACGGAATCGACCTGCGTGGAGAGATTGTCCGCGAGGTACTGGCGCAATCCGATCTCCGCCGGCACAGGCCCGAGCAGAAGGCGCGCCACCGGCACGTTGCTGAACTGCCGGTCGAAGTGGTCGAGCGAGCGCTGCAATTCCAGCGCGATGCGCTCGAACATCTGTACGCGCATGTCACCTAGCGCGTGGGTCAGTTGCTCGAGGCTCACATCGATTCTGCGCGACAGGTAGAGCTCGCCGCGCGCGCTGAAAGTCAACAGGCCCCCTTCCTCGCCGAAGATAAGCATGGCCAGCGCGCGATGATCGGTCTCCAAAAGCGCCGCAAGGTTGCGTTGGGCCATCTCCGGAATCTCGATGACCCGCAACGGGATCTTCGCCTGGGCAAACAGCTTCATGCGCGCTTCGATGTCCGCGTTGCGCGCAGATACGGCATACACCGAGCGGCTGCGCGTAGGTGCGCCGCCATCGGCAGGGACCTGTATTACGTCGACGGTCGCCATTTCGACCGGATACTCGAGAAAATCCTTGAGCTTCCAGCGCACGGCGGACTTGAGTTCCGCGTCCGGCACGTTGGGCGCGTCCAGCAATTGCAACTGGTATTGCGGCGCCGGCAGCAGCGTCGAGCAACGAAAACGCTCGAGGTGAAGTTCGCGGCGCAGCCGCTGCAGCGTTTCGGCCTGGTCGCCCCCGGAAGGGTACGCCGAACAAAATTCCACGACCGCGCGCTCCGCTCCGTTGCGACGCACCTTGCCGATTTCGACGCGGTCTGCGCAAAGGTTCACGGCGGCGAGTTCGCCGGATTCGCGTTTGGAGAAAATCGAGCCCAAGGCAGCCATGTTAAAGGTTGCCGTGAAAATAGCTCAATAACTTATTGTCGTCAATGGAAAAAAATGTCTTTGTACCGCCACATACAGATCGGCGTCTCAATAGACCTCCCGGAAATACAGGAACTGGTCGGCGTTCTTGAAGATCCCGAAGGTCGCTCGGCAGGTGGGATCGGCCGTGTAGGCGCCACCGCTCCAGTTACCTTGCAACCAAGGTTTGCTGCTATTGGTCACGGCAGTTGCGGTGGGCGCGCAGGTGCTGCCACCGCTTGCACCATTCAGATTGAAGGCCAGATCGACCGCACCATCGTTTCCGCTACCCGGCTTGGTGAGCTTCGGCGCAGAAACCGCCGCCGGCGGGGCCACTGCCGAGGCCTTGCCGGCGTTGAAGTAGATCGTGCCGGTCGGGCTTAACGCGGTTTCGCATGCCACCAGATTAGGTGTTCCGGCAACAAACGCCATGCGTATATTGTTCGCGGCGATGGTAGTGCAACTATCGTCGGGGTTGGTGGTGAAAAAGCCGCTCGCATTGAAGAACTCGGCGGTTAACGACAGCGGCAGATCGAGCAATGTGCTGCCGAAGACATTGCCGGCTCGCAACCGTCCGAACCTGCTTTCCGTGGCGCCCACGTTATCGCTGTCGCTGCTACCGTCGTTGTTGGCATCAAAATTGAGCAGACCGGCCAACAGGGTGATGCCGTCGTCGTCGCGTGGCGCGATCCCGATGGTTAGTGCCGTATACGGCCCGTCCGGGCTGACCGCGCGTTGCAGCGTCACGCTGGCGTTTACGCTAACGGCTCCGGCAATCCAGGTGCCGCTCGAATTCAATCCAGCTAGACGCGATACGGTGCCGCCCGAGGCGTAGATTGCGTAGCCGGAAGTGTCGACGCCGATCGTGAAGTTGGTTGAATTGACCACCGTCACCGTGACCGACTGGCCGTTGATCTGGGTCATGCCGTTCACCCCGGTAATGTATACCTGCTGGCCTGTGACGAAGCCGTGGGCAGCCGACGTCGTCACCTGCCCGGGATTCGCCCGGGTGATTGCGCTGATCGCAAAGGTGCGCAGGCCGGTTTGTACCGTGTCCTTGGTGACGAAATTGAAGTAGCTCGGCACTGCCGGGTTCAACTGCGCGAAAGCGCTTGCCGTAGTGTAGTTCTGAGTGGTGGTCCCGGCAGCATTCTTCGCAGTGAGCGTGAATGCGAGCGCGATCGGTTCCCCCATGTAGGTGAAGACCGACGCCGGCGCGCAAAGCCCGCCGCGATTGGTCAGGCTTACCGACGAAACCGTAAAGTTGGCGGGAGTAAATCGGCCGAAAAACGACGTCGCCGCGGTGTTGCCAAACTTGCAGCCGTACTTGCCGCCAGTCAGCGTATTGGAAAAGTTGTTGGTGCAGTCGTTGGGCTGGTCCACCGCAGTGAACGTGTCGTCGTACACACCCTGCGCGAGGAACTGGAAGTTGCCGACCTCGCTGTAAGTAAACGCCGCGCCCGTTGCGATGCCGGTTGCAGGGGCTGCCGCCGAAAACGCTCCGGCGACAGCACCGGTCTGGGTTGCACCCGCATGTGCCGCGATCTTGGTGGCGTCTATCGACGGCGTGCCGTTGTATCCGGCGATCGCCGTAGCGGTCAGGGTGAAATTTCCCCCCGCGGTCACGGATGGCACACCCGTGGTGCCGGTATTGGTCATGTTCGAAGTCACAGTTGCATAGCTGCTCGGCCGGATTGCGAACGCGTCGAACGAGCACGTCGTAATTCCCAGACTCGAATCATTGATGCGAATTCTTACGTTCCGCGCCGCGTTGGCATAAGTGATTGCCACCGTTCTTCTGCCGGCATTGCCGACCGTGAACGTTTGGTTCCCCAGCGCCTGCAGGGAAGTCATGGATGTGCAGATTCCGCTCGAAGACCCGTCCACGAGTGTGAGCGAGACCGTGCCGGTGTAGCTGCTGCTCACCAGGTTGGACGAGTTGAGCGCGAGGATATCGACGGAGAACGACACACCGCTCAGTTTCGTATACAGATTGGTGTGGGGTGCGGCGCCAACCTCGACTGCATCGAAGGATGCAACCGCAGCGTTGACGGTCAGCGTATCGTTCGCAGGAGTCAAGTTCGAACTGGCGTTGGTGGAGGTCACCGCACCGACCGCGATGCTGTTTGCGTACGATCCGGCGGAAGCGGCGGTGACCGTCACAGTCACCGTGCAGCTCCCTGATATCGGAATCGTTCCTGCCGACAGGGACACCGTGCCGCCCCCGATCGTGGCGGTCGCCGAGCCGCCGCAGGTCGTGGAAGCCGTCGTTGAATTCGTCACCCCGGCCGGATAAGTGTCAGTGAAAGCGGCTCCTGTAATCGCGACCGAGTTGCTGTTGGACAGCGTGATGGTGAGCGTGGAGGTTCCGCCGGCCACGATCGGGTTGGTGCCGAAGGACTTGCTGACCCCCGGGCGGTTGAGGACGGTCAGAGTGGCAGTGTTGGACGCCGCGGTATTGGCCGGTGCGTTTGTTGAAGTGACTGCGCCGATCGGGACATTGTTGGCATAACTGCCCCCGGTGTTGCTGGTAACGCTGACCGTGATCGTGCAACTGCCGGAAGCCGGGATCGTCCCGCCACTGAGAGCAACGCTGCTCCCGCCCGCAGCAGCCGTAACCGTGCCACCGGCGCAGGTCGTGCTCCCCGCAGGAGTAGACGCGTTGACCAGTCCGGCCGGATAGGCATCGGTGAAGGCTGCGCCGGTTATGGCTGTCGTGTTCGAATTGTTGAGAGTGATCGTCAGCGTCGAGGACACCTGCGTTGGAACGGTCGTAGGTGCAAACGCTTTCGCGACCGTCGGCGCCACCATCGTATGGTAATTCACGGTGATGGTAATGCTGTTCACAGTCGGCGTCACATTGCCACTGCCGTTGCTCGCTATTGCCGCGATCGCGGCGCCGAAGTTTGCGGCGTTGATATCGGCCACGGTCCAGGTGGTCCCCCACAGGTCGGTGGCATTACCATAACTTTGAGATGCGGCTGTGGTCGGCCAAAACGACACAGCGTCCGATTTGTCGGTCACGCCGATGGCACCGTTCTTGACGATGCGCATGGCTGCGTCCTGGACCATAGTGGCGCGGCTGGCACTGCGATTTATTGTGACCGTAATGCCGTCGATTATTGCGCCCGCGGGAATCGTAAAGCCATAACCGGTGCACTTGAGGTAGTTGGAGACGTCATTGTTATTTGCCTGGAGGGTCGTCGACTCCGGAATGCCTGGTGAAGGCAACCACGGGTTGGTTCCTATGCCGGCTGTATTTGCGCAGGTGGTGGGGCTTAACGGCCCTTGCGTCGCCGCAAATGCGGACGAGGTCGCCGCCAGAAATAACGCGAACGACACCAATCCGACAATCCTCGTCGAGATTACGCCGGTCCGTCCCAAGGTTCGTTTCAAGCTCTTCACACTCATCATCGCGTGCAATTAGCGTTCCATGCGTCGGCCGGTCGGCCAGGAAAATCCACTGGCATTTGCAGGCCGTTCACCTCGCCATCGTCACTTGTAATTGCCGCTCCACGTAGCGCTGCCCGAACAAACCCGGGCAGTTTCCGCCAGTGGGCTGGTTGCAAGCGGTCGCCGTCAAGACGTAAACACGTCCCGTTACCGCCGTGATTTCCGAAAACTGCACCGATGAGCAAGCGACGGTCACGGTGAAGTCCGAGAGCGCGCCAGCCAGCCCGGAAAAGCTTTGACTGGCCGGGCCGGCGTTGCAGTTGGTTGCGAACGCCCCTGCCGAATTCTGATAAACCTGAAAGGCGCCCCATTCGATCCCCGACTTGGCAGCCTGGTAAGCGCGCGAACCTTGCAAGTCGAGCACCGAAGAGGTGTGATGCAAACTCGACACCGTGGCGATATAGGCACCAAGCGCCGCCAGGATCACGACCAGGAAGATCGCCGTGGCGAGACTCGCGCCGCGTTGGAGGCTACGGGACATTGCCGACATGCACCTGGGAAAACAGGCTCACCGACTCCCCGCCCTGTGTGAGCCCCAGCGACATCGAAACCAGACCCGCGCGCCGCGAGGCTTGCTGCGAGTAGGCAAAAACGCAATTGGTCACCTGGGTAGCGAGCCGGACCGGGGTTCCCGCAGGCGGCGCTATTTGCGCCGAGTTGAAACCGTAGCCCTGATAGCGCCGAAGCTCTCCCCCGGCAACGCTGGGCGCGCATTCGTAGGTCACGGGCTGTGAAACCATCTGGAAACGCTTGGAGGGCGACTCGAACGGCAGGTGATTGCTGGAAGTGAAGCTGATATTGGTAACGCTGCCGCTCGCCCCGGAGTAAGCGCGCCTGACGTCGGTGGCGGCGGTCGCGCCGGAATAGGCGTCGGCGCCCGGGATTCCAAGGTTGTAAACCACCAGCCAGAGCGAACCCGCGGGCAAGCTTATCGCCGGTCCGATGACATCGAAGGATGTGTCATTGGTCGTGAAGTTCAGCTTGTCGCCGGTGCCGTCACTCTTGAGTTCGGCGCGGTACCGTCCGCCGGCAACGGTCGGGATAAATTCGAGGTAGCACGGATTCGTTCCGCCACAGGCCCCGGCAATGCGCACGCTGTTCGGCAGCGCCGCCTGCACATCGCGAGCGATGCGGCGCAAGGCCGTGTCCGCGATGTCCGACATTTGTGCGCGTCGTTCGGTGTCGAAGTAACCCTGAATCGGCCTGGTGATGAAGACGCCCGCGATCGCCGCCAGGATTCCGGTTATGACGATGACGATGATCGCCTCCGCGAGCGTGAAGCCGAGGAGACTTTCGGCGAATCTTGGGGCTGGTCTGCTCACGGTACCGCGTTGGGCGCGTAACGAGTTCTGTACCCGGCGAGAACGATCGAGCCCGCCCCCGGGCCGGTCACCGTTACATTGATCAGTAGTGACTGCGGCGCGCCATTACCGTCAGTGGCGGCAACCTGGAGGCCGGCCGGGCCGAGCGCCAGCGTGCTCACCGATACCTGCGCACGGTAGCCCGCCGGCCCCGCGAGGGTGCCGGATGGATCCCAGATGCCGCTCGGCGTTGCTGTATTGGTATCAAAACCGTCGTAGTCATTCACGTTGTCGAAGGGGGTGGTCGCGGAATACCGGGTTTCCCCTGCCTCCGGTCCCATCGCCTCGACCGTTGCCTGGCAATTCGCGCCACCGACCAGCGCGGCGCCCGCAGTCGTTGCGTTGGCGTCGTCCGGGTCACAATAAGTGAACGGCATCAATTCGACTTCCTCCAGCAAAGCCTCTGCGATCGCCAGCATCTGCTTGCGCACCATAGGATCCGCACTTTTCTGCGCGGTAAGATTGAGGACCGAGAGAATGCCCGCGATCCCAAGTCCGACGATCACGATGAACATGATGAGTTCGATGAAGGAGATGCCGGCCTGCCGTCGCCCGCACCTCGAAGTCCCCGGGAAATGAGTCCGGCCCGGTGCTGCGCCGGCTGGTAAAACCCCTTCAGCGCAGCGGGAGCGCTTAACAGGCTGTTGAATAACTCGATGGCCGAACCAATTCTTGCCACCAAGACACAAAGGCACCAAGAAAAACTGACAAAGTTTCCAGGTCTCCAGTTGCATTCCTTGGTGTCTTTGTGCCTTGGTGGTCAATTTTTCGGTTTTTCTCTCTGTATTCTCGGCGCTCCCTGCCAATTTCAACAACCTGTTAAGGGTGCACATAACCGGTTTCTGCTTCCACCGTGAAACTGCGGGTGCCGTCTCCGCTGACGATGATCGCCTGTCCGGCACTGGGCCTTCCAAGTGCATCAAAGGAAAAGTTTGTCGGCGTGGGCGAAAAGGAAATTCCGGCTCCGGCGGAAACCGTATACGGTGCCTGTCCGTCCGGACCGGCAAGGTTGGTGTCGCAGGCGGCGCCGGACCCCGGTGTCGAAGCAAAAGTCAGGCTGACCGAATTTGAGGCAAAAGTGAGGCAGACATTGCGTCGCTTCGCGATCGCTTCCTTCTGCGCATAGCGGATTCCCGATTGCGAGCTGTCAAAGAATCCTTGGGTATCAAAACCAATACGGTTCGCGAACTTCGCGATGGCCGTCACCGCAAGGATACCGACAATAATCAGGACAACGACTAGTTCGACCAGAGAAAAGCCGGTAATGGCGTGCCTGCCTGCTGACCGGGCTAAACGTGACACGATTGGCCACACCCCGCCGGGCTCTCTATCGGAGGACCCGGCAGACTTACCTTGGAGCAATCCCGGTTCGTTACCGCGCGCAGATGTAGGTCACCACTGCCGAATACGCAGCAGTGTTGGTGACGTCCTGCACGATGCAGGTGCCGGTTTGTCCATCGTTAGCCGCGACCGAGCAATCCATAACCGTAGCGCCGACGGCAACCGAATAGCCGCTGGGTACACCGCCGGTCATCACCGAGCCAAGCGCGGGGGCAGTAGTGCTAGTCGAGCAGATTGCCGCTTGGTTTCCGTTGATGGTCGCGGCATTGGCATTGCTTGCTTTTTTGGCACCGTAATTGATGGCGAAGCCGGAGGTTGCGGCGGCCGCCACGCCCTGTACCGCCGCCAGGCGGGCCTGACTCGACAGATCGATGAATTTGGGCAGCGCGGTTGCAGCGAGAATGCCCAGAATCACGATCACGACCACCAGCTCGATAAGGGTAAAACCCTGGTATCTCGACTTCATTTCCCTCTCCTTCCGTAGAGTTGAAACATGCATAAGAGCCGTCGCGTATCGCGATCAGACGGGCCTACCGCCATCTTGCTTGCATCAGCAGCCGGAGGTCACGGCACTGATGACCGGTGAGGTGTTGAGTGCGGCCGCCTCTGTGTAAGTAACTCGGCAATTCGGCGCAGTGCCACCGACAGTGTCTATCGTCAGCGTTGGCGGACCTTGTGTGATGGTCACTTGGTCGCCGGTTGTGTCCAGTTGCAGCGCGGTGACAATACCGGTGTTGGTCGCGGCCGGGTAGCCGTTGACCTGATCGACCAGTACGCCCTCCATCGAGACCGTCGCCGACGCTACGCTGTTGGTGGCAATCGCCTGCGCGTGGGCGAGAGCGGCGGCCGAACGCACGCCACCGAATAACGCCTGCGTCTTCGCGGCCCGGGCCTGCGTTTGCAGCGTGATGTAGCGCGGCAGCGCGACCGCCGCCAGAATGGCGATGATGCTGATCGTGACCACCAGCTCGATCAGCGTAAAGCCACCGCTGCGGTGCCTGACTATTGCGAATTCAAATGATTTCTTCACTATAAACTCCCTCGTATCGACGAACACGCGCACGCAAAAAATGATCTTGAAACAACGCACGATCCATGCCTGTGTTACTTGAACCAATCATACTCGCCGAGCAGTACCAAACTCACCCATGTGTCTGCAGAACCGGGTGAACTCTCCGTAACTGTTCCCGTACTCACCCGCATCGCACGGTAACGTACAGTGAAATCCCGATAACTCAACGGCGAAAAGTGCCGCCGATTGTCCACCGTGTACACCAGCTCCCGGTCCCGCCTGTCGAAATACCACTGTCCTTTGGGCTCGTCCGTGGGCGCGGAATCCAGTTCGCCCACATAATTTGGCGGCCTTTCCGCAAGCCAGTCCATCGGATTCTCGCCGGCCAGTGTCTGAATTTCCGACACCCGGTTGGAGAGAATCAGGTCCGCCACCTTGTAGCGCAAACCGGTGCGGATATTCTGCGCAGTCGATTCCATCGCGGTTTTTTCCGCGTACTCCTGATAGTACAGCGCCCGCTCGAGCAGCACCGCCACGAAGATGCCCGTGAGCGCCATGCACACGGCGAACTCCACGAAACTCGCGCCGCATTGATCGCCGCGCACAGGAAGCATACGCATCGCTCATTTCTTCAGTGCCGCCTGGCCAAGGTCCCAGATCGGCAGGAACACGCCCAGCGCAAGGATCAGCACCAGTACGCCGAGGCACAGGATCAATATCGGCTCGATCTGCGCACCCAACGTTTTCAGCTCGTACTCGACCTCGCGCTGATACATATCGGCGATTTCCTGCATCATGTCGTCGAGTGCCCCGGACTCTTCACCCACCATCAACATCTGCAATACCACCGGGGTGAAAACTCCCGCGTTGACCGCGGAGTGCAGCACGCTGTCACCGCGCTCGACGCCTTCGCGCATTTTTTCGACTTTTTCCGCGACGAAGCTGTTGTCCACGGTCTGCGCCACCAGCGTTAGCCCCTGCACTACCGGGACCCCGCTGCGCATCGACAGCGCGAAGCTGCGCGAGAAACGCGCCAGCGTCGCCTTGAGGATGATCTTGCCCGCGATCGGGATGCGCAGCTTGAAGCGATCCCACGCGAACTTTCCCGCTTTGGTGCGGGTGTAGCCGCGGAATGCGAACGCCGCCCCGACCAGCGCGGCCAGCAGGAACGGCCAGCTCGCAAGCATGAAGTCGGAAAACCCGATCAGCAATTTTGTGATGACCGGCAGTTCCGCGTTGAAGCCCTTGTACACCTTCGCGAACGCCGGGATGACGAAAAGGTTGATGACGACAATCGCGACCGCCATCGCGACCATCACGAATGACGGATAGCGCAATGCCGACCTGACCTGGCCGCGCATGAATTCCTGGAACTCGAGGTGACTGAACAACCTCAGAAAGATTTCCTCGAGCATGCCGGTGGTTTCGCCGACGTACACCATGGCCACATAGAAGGGTGAAAACACGCGCTCCTGCCGCTGCAGCGCCACGGACAGCGGACGGCCGCTGTCCAGGTTCTCGCGAATGTTCTGCAGCACCCGCCCGAAAGTCGGATTGCCGGTGGACTCCTGCAGCCCCGCAAGCGCGCGCATGATCGGTACGCCCGCCTTGAGCAGCGTGTACATTTGCCGGCTGAACAGCAGCAAGTCCTCGTGGGCGATGGGGCGCTGCGTCAGCCGTTGCACTACGCCGGCCGCTTCGCCCGCCTGCCGGCGTTGCGTTTCGCCGATCTCCACCGGCGTGACCCCGCTGGCGAACAGCTGGGTCGCGACCGCGGTGCTATCGGCGCCCTCGGCCACGCCCTGCACCAGCTCGCCGGAGGCGTTTCTGCCCTTGTAGGCGAACAGAGTCACGGCTAAATGCTCACCACGGGGGACACGGGGATTCTCTTGATCTGCATGTTGATCAACTCAGTGGTAAATCAATTCAGTCTTCCAGTAGCGTGCTTACGCGCATCGCCTCGTCGACCGTGGTACGTCCGCCGATCACCAACTGCACCGCGTGATCCTTCAGCATTCGTCCTTCCATCTGTTCGCGCGCCGCCTTGACGAACAGCGCCGGCTCCGGCTGATTGGCGGCCTCGATCACCGGCCGCGTCATCTCCAGCATTTCGTACACCCCGGTGCGGCCCAGGTAACCGGTGCCGTTGCATTGCGAGCAGCCGCGCCCTTTGAGGTAGGTATATCCGTCGGTCGCGGTGCCGATGTAATTGCGCATCCACTCGTGCTCGTTTGCCAGCAGTGGATAGGATTCCGCGCAGCTCTCGCAGATGATGCGTACCAGGCGCTGGGCCACCACGACTTGCAGCGACATGGCGACCATGTACCGGGGCGCCCCCATGTCGAGCAGCCGGATCGGCGTGCTGACCGCGTCGTTGGTGTGCAGCGTCGACAGCACCAGGTGGCCGGTCATCGCCGCTCGCAGTCCGGTCTCCACCGTGTTCTGGTCGCGCATTTCGCCAACCAGGATCACGTCCGGGTCCTGGCGAAGCGCGGTGCGCAGCACTCGCGCGAAAGTCAATTCGATTTTCTCGTGGATCTGCACCTGGTTGATTCCGGAGAGCCGGTACTCGACCGGGTCCTCCACGGTGATGATCTTGCGTTCCGGCGTATTGAGCTCGTCGAGTGCGGCGTACAGCGTGGTGGTCTTGCCGCTGCCGGTTGGGCCGGTGACCAGCACCATGCCGCTGGGGCGGTGGATGATCTGGCGCAGCTTTTCCAGCATGGGTTCCGGCATGCCGATGCGCTCCAGGCCGAGCAGGCCGCCGCTCTGGTTGAGCAGGCGCATGACCGCGGATTCCCCGTGCTGAGTGGGCATCGTCGAGATGCGCACGTCGATCTGGGCGTTGCGGACTCTCACGTTGAAGCGTCCGTCCTGCGGCACGCGCTTCTCCGAGATGTCCAGTCCCGACATCAGCTTCAACCGCAACACCAGCGCCGGCGCGATCTTGGGGTCGGACTCCGCCTGGATGTGCAGCACCCCGTCGATGCGGAAGCGGATCAACAGTTTCTTCTCCTGCGGCTCGATGTGGATGTCCGAGGCGCGCACCTGCACCGCGTCCTCGAACACCGATTGCAGCAGCTTGACCACCGGCGCATCCTCGGCGCCCGCAGTAATGCCGAGGGCCGCAAAATCGATCGCGTCGCCCAGTTCCACGCCCAACTCCTGCGCCAGCCCGCTGATCTCCTCGGTGCGCCGGTAAATGCGGTCGATCGTGCGCATCAGCTCGGATCCCATGACCACGGCGATGTCGATGTCGCGCCTGAGGATCCTCACGATCTCGTCGTAAGCCGTGAGGTCGGTGGGATCGGCCATCCCGACCTTGTAGGTCGCGCCAGTATCCTCGAGCACCAGCGCGCGGAAGCGGCGCGCCGCGGATTCCGGCAGCTTGAGCATCACCTCGCGCCTGACGTTGTAGAACTTGAGGTTGACATAGGGGATATTGAGCTGGCGGGCGAGCGCCTCCGAGATCTGCTCCTCGGTTACGAACCCCTTGTCGATCAACACGCGACCGAAACGGCGCCCGCTTCTCTTCTGCTCGTCGAGCGCGCTCTTGAGCTGCTCGTCGCTGAGCAGCTTCTGCTGGACAAGGATTTCTCCCAGCCTGATTTTTTCAGGTCTAGCCATTCCGGTTGGCGGTTCCCCTGACCCGCACTTTCAACGTCACTTGAAGTTTTATTTGCAGCCTATTGAATTAGCAGATTAAACTGTAACCATTTCAAGTGCAAGCAAAATGTTCAATATCGTCCTGTACCAGCCCGAAATCCCGCCCAATACCGGAAACGTTATTCGGCTGTGCGCCAATACCGGCTGCCGGCTCCATCTGGTCGAGCCGCTGGGATTCCGGCTGGAGGACCGTCAACTGAAGCGCGCCGGGTTGGATTATCACGAATACGCCAGAGTGCAAGTGCACCCCGGCTGGGACGCCTTTCTAGCGACTTTTCCTTCGAGCCGTCTATTCGCCTTCAGCGCCAAGGCTGCCAACCGCTACGACCAGGTTGAATATCAAGCGGGGGACGTGCTGGTTTTCGGTCCGGAGACAACTGGATTACCGGAAGGGGTAACAACGAGCTTCGAGCCGCGGCGACGGCTGCGGCTGCCCATGGTGCCGGCCAGCCGGAGTCTGAATCTGTCCAACGCGGTGGCGGCTGTGGTCTATGAAGCGTGGCGTCAGAACGGCTTCATGGGCGCCAGCAACAGTTAGCGCATACTTTCGGGCTTGGGCTCACGCTGCAGCAGCTCTTCCACCGCATCGCGGGCAGAGGTGTGACCGTCCAGAACGCTGCAGACCGCGCGGGTAATGGGCATATCCACATTCAGGGCCTGCGCCAGCCGCAGCACCTCGCGGGCGCTGAAAACGCCTTCGGCGACGTGCCCGAGATTGCCCAGGATATCCGCTAGGCGCCGTCCGCTTGCGAGTCCCAGGCCGACCCGTCGGTTTCGCGACAGATCTGAGGTCGCCGTCAACACCAGGTCGCCGGCACCTGCCAATCCCATGAAGGTTTCCAGCCGTCCGCCGAGGCACGTGCCGAGACGGGTCATTTCCGCCAGCCCGCGAGTAATCAGTGCGGCGCGTGCACTGGAGCCGAGTTGGAGGCCGTCGCAAACCCCCGCGGCAATGGCTATCACATTCTTGACCGCGCCGCCGGTCTCGACGCCGGCAAGATCATCGCTGGAGTACACGCGCAAGCGCCCGGTATGCAACTCGCGCGCGGCGGCGGCGGCAAATGCGGCGTCGCGCGAAGCCAGCGTGACCGCCGCCGGCAGCCCGCGCGCCACTTCGTCCGCAAAACTCGGTCCCGACAACGCACCGGAGCGGAAGCGCTCGCCCAGTTCCTCGCCCACGACCTGGTGCGGAAATTTGGCGCTGTCGCTCTCGAAACCCTTGCATAACCAGATCACATCCAGCGCGCGTCGCTGGTACGCGACGCGTCGCGCCGTTTCGCGCAGTGCGGCAGCGGGAACAGCAACGATGGCCAGTTCGCAGGACTGCAGTGCGGCGGCGGCATCGGCGCTGATCCGAACCGCGCCGGGGATGGCCACACCTGGAAGATAGCGGACGTTGACGCGTTCGGCGGCAAGCTGGCCGCTCTGTTTCGGATCGCGGCACCACAGTGTGATTTCGTGGCGCGGCGCAAGCACGATCCCGAGCGCCGTGCCCCATGCGCCGGCACCTAATATCGCAATCTTCATGCGGAGTGGTGAATTTTGAGTGTCGAGTTTAGTGTCAGCCAGCCGCGCTTAACTCAACACTAAGCACTCATCGCTCAACACCGTGTCATACGCCCCAGAGCTGGCCGACCTTTATGAAACCGACCGCGCCGTCGGGGTGGCGTACCTTGACCCAGCCGCCGGCGAGTTGGAGAAACTCGAGCACTACGCCTTTTTCGGCGGTGAACACCAGCGCGCTGGCATCGCTGTCCGACTGGCGCGCCTCCGCGCCCGACGATTTAACCAGCACCGTACGGCGCTCGGACAGCTGGCGGTTCTCGATCCAGGCAAATTCTCCGGTGTCGTCGCGCACCTTGGTCCATCCCTCCACCTTGACCACCACCTCCACCGGGTAATCGCGCGACAGTACGAAGAGCTTTTGTGCCTTGGTCGAGGGGGCTTCTTAAAGGATGGCCCCCGCCTCAGCAACCGAACGGAATTCCAGCGCAACCGCAGCTCCGGAACAGAGCAGCAGCCCAGCCAGGAAACCGCATCGCATTAGTGTGCGCGCCATGCCGGGGAACCTAGCAGGCTGTTGAAAAACTCGATGGCCGAACCAATTCTTACCACCCAGACACAGAGGCACCAAGAAAAACCGACAAAGTTTCCAGGTCCCCATTTGCAGTCCTCGGTGTCTTGGTGCCTTGCTGGTAAATTTTCGGTTTTTCTCTCTGTACTCTCAGCGTGCTTTGCAAATTTCAACAGCCTGCTAGTGAGTGGCGCCGGCTGGCGCCTGCGTCTGGCCTTGTTGCCGGGCCTGGAAGATCGCTTCGAAATTCACGGGGCTCAATACCACCGGCGGGAAGCCGGCGCGCACCAACGCCTCGGAAAACACTTCGCGCACATAGGGGTAAAGGATGTTCGGGCAGGTGATACCAGGCACCGGCTCGAGCCCCGCCTGCGCTACGTTGCGGATCTGAAAAACCCAGCCCTGGACCGCCGACACCCGAGACCCGGTCTTGTGGCCTCACCTGGCGGACCGGTTTACCTGCCGGCGGGCGACGAAATCGACGGCCGAGTACGGGACGGATCTGTTTTTTCTTC
>JACXTT010002186.1_pt1 | contig 31327 bp, 29 predicted proteins | sample 9270951 | NCBI WGS metagenome assembly JACXTT01 (sample SAMN15532306, study PRJNA645909) | rock metagenome | isolation source: weathered quartz diorite | place: Puerto Rico | collected 2017-06-21
AGACGTGGCCAACCCGCGCCTGCTCTTCCTCGGCACCGAATTCGGCCTCTTCATCTCCGTCGACGGCGGCGCGAACTGGGCGCAGTTCAAGGAAGAGTTTCCGCCCGTCGCCGTCGATGACATCGCCATCCACCGCCGCGACGGCGACGTCATCCTGGCCACGCACGGCCGCGGCATCTACATCATCGACGACATCACGCCGCTGCGCGCGCTGACGGCCGAGACGCTGGAGAAGGACGTGGCCATGCTGCCGTCGCGCCCGTCGCCGCTGGCCATCGCCAGCGGGGAACAGCGATTCGAAGGGAGCTCGAGCTTCGCGGCCGGCGGCGTCGACGAGACGGCCTCCATCACCTACTACCTCAAGAAGCGGCACATCGTGGGTGACTCGCGCGTGGAGATCTACGACGCGGCGGGCAAGCTGATCTCCACGCTTACCGCCGGCAAGCGCCGCGGCATCAATCGTGTGGCCTGGCCCATGCGCCTGCGCGCGCCGCGTATGCCCGCCGGCAACTCCCTCGTCATGGAAGGCGGCTCGTTCTTCGGGCCGCGCCTGCCGGAAGGGACGTACACGGTGAAGCTGGTGAAAGGGAAGGAGACTTACGCCAGCAGCGTGCAACTGGTCGCGGACCCGCGTACCAACTACAGCGCCGAGGACCGTGCGCTGCAGCAGAAGACGGTGAGGCGGTTGTTCGACATGGTGGAGAACTTCACCTTCCTCACCGAGCGCGTGCTCGACCTGCGCAATCAAGCCGAGGAGCGCGCTGCGAAGCTGAGCGGCAGCGAGAAGAAGCAACTCACCGAGTTGGCCGCGAAGCTGAATGCCATGCACAAGACGCTGGTGGCCACGCGCGAGGGCGGCTGGCTTTCCGGCGAGGAGCAACTCCGCGAGCGCCTCGGCATGCTCTACGGCGCCGTCAACTCGTACGATGGCCGCCCCACCGACTCGCAGATCGCGGAGATGGAGAGCCTCTCGAAGCTGCTCGATCAGAAGGCGGCCTCCGTCGACGCGATCATCAGGCAGGACCTCGCGGCGGCCAACCGCGTGCTGAAGAACCGGAAGCTCGACGAGATCGTGCCGCTGGCCCGCGCCGATTGGGAGAAGGCGCTGTGATCGGAGTGCGGGCGTTCCGCCCGCCCGCGCCGGGCGTCTCGCCCGGCGCCCTGACACTCGCGATCGGGCGAGACGCCCGATCGGTGCGGGCGGGACGCCCGCACTCCAGTTGACCACCCTGACCACCGAGCGGCTGCTCCTGCGGCCGTTCACGCTCGCGGACGCGCCGGCGGTGCAGCAGCTCGCCGGCGCGCGCGAGATCGCGTACAACACGCTGCTCGTTCCGCACCCGTACCCCGACGGCGCGGCGGAGGAGTGGATCTCCAAGCCGCGCGACGCGAACTCCGTCACCTTCGCCATCACCGTTCGCGAGAGCGGCGCGCTGGCCGGCGCGATGGGGTTGGTGATCAACCCCGCGCACGAGCGCGCGGAGATCGGCTACTGGATCGCGGTGCCGTACTGGAACCGCGGCTACGCCACCGAGGCGGGGCGGGCGGTGCTGCGGTACGGGTTCGAGACGTTGCGGCTCAACCGCATCAGCGCCGAGCACTTCTCGCGCAACCCCGCGTCCGGCCGCGTGATGCAGAAGCTCGGCATGCGCCACGAAGGCTCGCTGCGCCAGCACATCGTCAAATGGGGCCAGAGGATCGACTGTGAGCTGTACGCGATTCTGCGCCAGGAGTGGGAGCGCGGCGCATCCGGACGCGCGTAGCGACCTTGGCGTCCGCAGCGCCGTCGATCACCAACGGTGTCCGCGCGTGCAATCATCGCTCTACCACCACCGTCCGCCACACCACCACCCATCGCCCCTCGCGCCGGCCGAAGACCAGGAGGTCCCAGCCGCGCTCCCCGTAGCGCTGGCCGCCGATCTCATAGTCCATTTCCCACGGCATGGTGATGACGGCGGAGTCGCCGGCCGCGTCGATGTGTACCTCGCCGGGCGTGAAGGCGTTGATCTTCGCCTCGCGCGTGAAGTCGCGGTAGCTGTCGATCAGCGCCTCGCGCCCGACCATCCGCTGCGCGAAGCCCGGCTGCGCGAGCACGACGTCAGGATGGAAGTAGTGGCGCAGCTCGTCGAAGCGGCCGGCGAGCCAGGCGTCATTGATGGCGCGGACGACGGCTTCGATCTCGTTCAATCAGTCCTGCGTCCTGTGTCTTGTGTCCTGCGTTCGCCGAGGCACGCAGGACGCAGGACGCGGGACGCAGGACACGTTTTCACCATCCACACGCCTGCCCTTTGTTCTGGGCGTCCAGCCACTGCTTGAGCGGCGCGAAGTAATCGATGATCGCCGTGGCGTCCATCTGCTTCTGGCCGGAGATCGCCTCCAACGCTTCCGGCCAGGGGCGGCTCTGCCCCATGGCCAACATCTTGTTCAGCTTCGCCCCGGCCTCCCTGCTGTCGTAGATCGAGCAGCGGTTGAGCGGACCTTGGTAGGCGATGCCGCGGCAGAGCGCGCGGTGGAACTGGAACTGGAGGATGCGCGCCAGGAAGTAGCGCGCGTATGGCACGTTCGCCGCGATGTGGTACTTCGCGCCCGGATCGAAGTCGTCTTCGGAGCGCGCGTTTGGCGCCGCGACGCCCTGGTACTGCCGCCGCAGGTCCCACCACGCCTTGTTGTAATTCGCCGGCGTCACCTCGCCGGAGAAGACCTTCCAGCGCCACTTGTCGATCATGATGCCGAAGGGGAGGAAGGCCACCTTGTCCAGCGCGTCGCGCAGCAGCAGCGGGATGTCCGCGGATGCCGGCGGCTCCTTCTCCAGCATGCCGATCTTGACCAGATAGCTCGGCGTCACCGAGAGCGCAATGGTGTCGCCCACCGCCTCGTGGAAGCCGTCGTTCGCGCTGTTCTTGTAGAGAAACGGCTGGGTGTTATAGGCGCGCTGATAGAAGTTGTGACCCAGCTCGTGGTGGATGGTCTGGAAGTAGTCCGCAGTCTTGGAGATGCACATCTTCACGCGCAGGTCGTTCACGTCGTCGATGTCCCAGGCGCTGGCGTGGCACACCACCTCGCGGTCGCGTGGCTTGGTGAAGAGCGAGCGCTCCCAGAACGTCTGCGGCAGCGGCTGGAAGCCGAGCGAGGTGAAGAAACGCTCGCCGATCTTCACCATGCCCACCGCATCGAGCTCCTTGCGCGCTTCGAGGATTTTGGTCAGGTCGTAGCCGCGGTCGAGCGCCGGCGGCGCGACCACCTCGTAGATGTTGCCCCATTCCTGCGCCCAGACGTTGCCCAGCAGATGCGCGGGAATCGGCTTGCCGGGCGGCACCACGTCCGCGCCGTACTTCTTGGTCAGGTTCCAGCGCACGTAGCAATGCAGCGAGTCGTACAGCGGCTTGACCTGCGTCCAGAGGCGATCGACCTCGGCGGCGAAGGCGTCGGGCGGCACGTCGTATTTGGAGCGCCACATGGCGCCGGCGTCGCGGTATCCCAGCTCGCGCGCTCCCTGGTTGGTCAGCTCGACGAAGCGCGAATAGAGCGGCTTCATCGGACGCGACATGGTGTGCCAGCCGTTCCACGCCTCCAGCAGGCGCTGCGGGTCGCGGTCCTTCTGCATGATTGCCGTGATCTGCTCGATGTCCAGGCACTTGTCGGCGGGCTGGCCGGGGGGGCAGTACTTGCCGGCGCCATACATGGCGTCCATCTCCGCGCCGATGCGCGCCATCTCGGCGGTGGCCGCGGGGTTGCTCGGTCCGGGCGTGGTCAGCGCGAGCTTGATCAGGTCGAGCTTGCGGCGCGTGTCGTAGGGGAGGCCGGCGACGTTGTCGAAGCGCGCGGCCTGCTTCGCCAGCTCCACGCCGTGGGCGATCTGCTTCTCGTTGGCGGCGGCGGCGATGAGCTGCGTGTCGTAGGTGATGAAATTCTCCGCCACCCACGAGGCACGCTGCTGCTCCACGTTCACCGCGGCCAGTTTGGCCTCCGCGTCGTGGACGAACTGCGTCGCCTCGGCGGCGGTGGGTGTGGTCGGGGTCGTCTGCATCTGTTCGGTTCCAGCAAACATGCTCAGGGCCATCAGCAAGGGCGCAATGTTCATGGCGGGTTGGAGTATAGCCGCGGTGCCGAGACGTTTTGGCGGCGTGAAACGTACAATGTCCGAAGAGGAGACCTCGATGACTTTCCCATCCCGCCCGGCGCGCACCCTCTGCGCCTTCGTACTGGCCATCGTCGCCGTGACGCCGTTGTTCGCGCAGCGCAAGCGCGCCACGCTGCACCCGACCTCCGAGAAGATGACCCTCACCGGCACGGTCACCGATGCCGCCACCCATCTGCCGCTCAAGGGCGCCTATGTGACAACGGGCGACGCCACGAGCACCACCGACGCCCAGGGGCATTACTCGCTCACCTGCATGACCAACGCGGATGTGACCGCCTCCCGCATCGGCTACGTCACGGTGAAGCATCCCGCCACCGGCAGCGTGATCGACTTCGCCCTTCCGCAGACGCCGACCATCACTGTCAAGACAACCGGCGGCGACACCATCGCTCTCGACTTCGCCAGCACGAAATTCGGATACGTGCTCGTCTTCTCCGGCTACGCCGCGGGCGACAGCCCGAATCTCTGCAAGACGGGTGACGCGAACTGGACGCCGGCCAAGGGCGACATCAGCAAAATTACCGGACCGGCGCATCCGGTCACCTCGCCGTGCTGCGACCGCGGCCCGGTGATGGCCATCGACGTGGAGATGAAGAGCGGCGAGAAGACCACCGCCTACCTCAACGACTCCTGCTTCGGCTACGCCGTGGACGTCTTCGGCATGGAGCGCTCGTCGGCGACGGCGAAGTACTTTCATCTGACCGACGTCGGCGAAATCGATTTCCCGTAGCGCAACGCGCCACTGGCAACGCGCAACTGTCTTACAATTCCCCGCCGTGGTGGCTGATCCGCACTTCGCGCGGGCCTTGGCGCTCGATGAGTTGGAGCGCGTCTACGCGAAGCAGCTCGCGCGGCGCGAGGCCGTGGCCTCGACCACCGCCCGCGAGCGGATCGAGAAACTCCGCCGCTTCCGCCGGGCGATGTTCTCGCACCGCGCCGAGCTTCACGCCGCGCTGTGGGAGGACTACCGCAAGCCGGCGCCGGAAGTCGATCTCTCCGAGATCTACCCGGTCGTCGGCGAGGCCAGGCACGCCATGGCCCATCTGCGCCGCTGGATGAAGCCGCGCCGCGTGCCGGCGCCGCTGTCGCTCCTCGGCTCGCGCTCGCGCGTCGTCTATGAGCCGAAGGGCGTGGTGCTGATCATCTCGCCGTGGAACTTCCCGGTGAACCTCACCTTCGGCCCGCTGGTCTCGGCCATCGCCGCCGGCAACTGCGCGATGGTCAAACCCTCGGAGATGACGCCGCACACCAGCGCCTGCATGAAGCGCATCGTGGGCGAGCTGTTCGACGAGAGCGAGGTGGCCATCATCGAGGGCGACGCCACCGTCGCGGAGGCGCTGCTGAAGAAGAAGTTCGACCACATCTTCTTCACCGGCAGCCCGGCGGTGGGGAAGATCGTCATGAAGGCGGCGGCGGAGCATCTGACCTCGGTCACCCTCGAGCTGGGCGGCAAGTCGCCGGTGATCGTCGACCGCACTGCAAACCTCGGCGAGGCCGCCCGCAAGATCGCCTGGGGGAAGTTCCTCAACAGCGGGCAGATCTGCATCGCCCCCGACTACCTGCTGGTCGACGAGGCGGTGCATGCGCCGTTCGTGGAGAAACTGCGCGCGGCCATTCACGCGGAGACCGGATGGCTGGTCAACGACCGCCACGCCGCGCGCGTGAAGCGGCTCTTCGAAGGCGCCGTCGATCGCGGCGCCGCCGTGGTCAGCGGCGGGACGTTCGACGGGCGCCGCGTCGCGCCGACCATCCTGGAAAACGTCGCGCCCGACGCGCCGGTGATGCAGGAGGAGATCTTCGGTCCGCTCCTTCCGATCGTTCCCTACCGCACGCTCGACGACGCGCTGCGCGTGATCAACGAGCGCGAGAAGCCGCTGGTGCTCTACGTCTTCAGCCGCAGCCGCGCGGTGGTGCGCGAGGTCCTCCGCCGCACGCGCGCCGGCGGCACGGCGGTCAACGACACGCTTGTGCAGTTCTACCAGCACAACCTGCCGTTCGGCGGCGTGGGCAACAGCGGCATCGGCAAGTCGCACGGCTTCTTCGGATTCGAAGCCTTCTCCAACGCCCGCGGCGTCCTCGAGCAGCCGACGCGCTTCAGCGCCATCCAGCTTTTCTATCCGCCGTACACCAAGCTCAAGCAGAAGCTGATCGACTTCACGATCAAGTACCTCTGACCATCATCCGCCCTTCGGGTACCTTCTCCCGCTGACGCGGGAGAAGGCCCATATGCGCCCTCTCCCACAACGCGGGAGAGGGTGGCCCTGAGCGCAGCGAAGGGTCGGGGGCGGGTCAGGGCGTCCCCGCCACCACCTCCGCCACCCCGCCCCCCTCCCGATCCACCTCCCGCGTCCAACCCTCGAAGAACGTCCGCAGCTCTCCCGGTACGACGAGGAAGCGGTGCTTGGCCTCGGTATGGATGGCCGTGATCACCGCGCCGCCGCGACGGGTCACGCGCTTGGCCTCGGCGAAGAGCGGGCGGTGCAGGAAGTGGATGATGAGGACGAGATCGAATGACTGGTCGGCAAAAGGCAACGGATCGCCGCTCTCCAGATCCATGACCATCACGCCGGGCGCGGCAACGCGATCGATGGCCACCACCTCCCACCCGCGCGCGGCCAGCCACTGCGCGTTGCGCGCGGCGCCGCAGGCCAGATCCAGCGCGCGACCGGGCGGCAGGTGCCGCGCGAAGTCGGCGACCAGCGCGGAAGGCGTCACCTCACTACAATACGCGCGTGTCCCTCACCGGAAAGTTGCGTTACCTCTTTCGAGGAGGAGGAGAGATGCTCGAGCCGGGCGATCCCGCACCTGACTTCGAAGTGAAAGACCACACCGGCCAGACCCGGCGGTTGAGCGATTACCGCGGGCGCAAAGTGGTCCTCTGGTTCTACCCGAAGGCCGACACACCCGGCTGAACGGCCGAAGGTTCCGGGTTCCGGGACCTCGCGCCGCAGTTCAAGTTGAAGAACACCGAGATCCTCGGCGTCAGCTTCGACGACGTCGACGCCAACGCCCGCTTCGCCGAGAAGTACGAGTTCCCCTTCCCGCTGCTCTGCGACACCGAGCGGAAGATCGGCATGGCCTACGGCGCCGCCGATAGCACGCGCGATGAGTACGCGCGCCGCGTGGCCTATCTCATCGACGAGAACGGCCAGATCGCCGAGGTGCATCCGAAGGTCGACGCGCGGAATTATCCAAAGGAGCAGTTCGCGCGGTTGTAGTTCGAGTTGCTGGTTGCTCGGTTGCTGGTTGCTGAGCGCAGTACTGTGCAACTCTGCAACCCAGCCAACTGTCACATTCCCCCCTGCAACCTTTCGCCTCCTCGACCGTTATAGGCATCAGCAATCGTTAGGGGTGCTGGAATGAGTGCATCGAAGCGCAGCCGTAAGGTCGCTACCGTCTCCGTGATCGTCTTCGCGCTGGTCATCGTCGCCGTCTTCGTGGCGATGAAGGCGAAGGCCAGCGGCAAGCAGGAGCCGAAGCTTCCGGTCAAGGTCGGCAAGGCGGAGACGGCCGACGTGCAGGTCAAAGTCACCGAAGTCGGCAACGTGCAGCCGGAAGTGAAAGTCGACGTCAAGAGCGCCGTCTCCGGCAAGGTCATCGCCATCCTCCATCGCGACGGCGACGTCGTGCACCGCGGCGACATCCTGGCCCGCGTGGAGCCCGACCTCAATCAGGCGCAGTCGCTCGCCGAGACCAAGAACGCGCTGAGCTCGGCCGAGATCCGCTACCAGCAGGCCAAGAAGAACTACGACCAGGACCACAGCCTCTTCGAGATGGGGCTGCTGGCCAACAAAGCCAACCGCGACAGCGAGTCGGAGTACCTGGCGGCCAAGCAGGAGTACGAGAAGGCGCAGGAGAAGTACAGCATCGTGGAGAAGAGCGGCATCCCCATCAACCAGCGCGCCGACCAGTTCCAGGGATCGAACGTCGTGGCGCCGATGGATGGGCTGGTGCTGACCAAGAACGTGGAGATCGGCGAGTCGATCACCTCGGGCGTCTCTTCCTTCAACGCCGGCACGGTGCTCTTCACCGTAGCCGACGTCTCCAAGATGATCATCAAGGCCGGCGTCAATGAAGTGGACATCGGCAAGATCCGCGTGGGGATGCCGGTCAACGTCACGCTCGACGCCTACCCGAAGATCAAATTCGCCGGCCGCATCGACCGCATCGCCCCCGCCGTGCGCATCGACGACAAGGTGCGCGTGTTCGACGTGGAGATCCGCCTCGACGCGCAGGGGCGCGAGCTCCGCTCCGGCATGACCGCGAACATCGAAGTGCTCGGCGAGAAGAAGGACCACGTCCTCACCGTCCCGGTGGAGTCGGTCTTCCAGCGCGACGAAGGGGAGATCGTCTTCGTGAAGAAGAAGATCGACCCGAAGGCCGTCGCTGCGGCGCCGGCGAAGAAGACCGCCAACGGCGAGAAGGACAAGGACGCCTGGAAGCAGTTCTTCGAGAAGCGGGTAGTGGTCACCGGCCTCTCCGACAACCGCCGCGTGGAGATCGTCAAGGGTCTCAAGGCGGGGGAGGAGGTGGCGCTGGAAGACCCGACGCTGAACGAGAAGAAGAAGGACGAGAACGACGACTAAGTCGTTCGCCGTTAGCCGTTGGCCGCAGAACGCGGCATCGGCACTCGGCGAACGGCCAACGGCCAACGGTGAACGACATGAGCGCACTACCCGAATACGAATACGAAGACCCCGAGACCGCCAAGGCCCTCATCCAGCTCGAGCAGGTCAGCAAGACCTACGACTCGGGGGAGAACGCGGTGCAGGCGCTGCGCGGGGTCGACGTGGCCATCCAGCGCGGCGAGTTCGTGGCCATCATCGGGCCGTCCGGCTCCGGCAAGTCGACGCTGATGCACATCCTCGGCTGCCTCGACACGCCTTCGAGCGGCAAGTACTGGCTCGACGGCGAGGACGTGGCGGAGATGTCCAACCGCGCGCTGGCGCGCGTGCGCAACCAGAAGATCGGCTTCGTCTTCCAGACCTTCAACCTCCTGCCGCGCGCCACCATCCTGAAGAACGTCGAGCTGCCGCTGCTCTACGCCGGCATCCGCGGCGGCGACCGCCGCGAGCGGGCCATGGAAGCGCTCAAGCGGGTCGGCCTGGAAAAACGCGGCAAAAGCCGGCCGAACGAGCTCTCTGGCGGGCAACGGCAACGCGTGGCCATCGCCCGCGCGCTGGTCAATGCGCCGTCGCTCATCCTGGCCGACGAGCCCACCGGCAACCTCGATCAGAAGACCGGCTGGGAGATCATCAACATCTTTCGCGAGCTCGCCGCGCACGACGAGACCATCGTGCTGGTGACGCATGACCCGGCTATCGCCGCGACCACGCAGCGAAGGATCAGGATTGTGGATGGGGTGATTGACGGTATCGATTAGCTCTCAGCTGTCAGCTCGCAGCTCTCAGGAGAACGCGGGCAGGCGCTGAGAGCTGACAGCTTAGAGCTGAGAGCTTTCCAATGATTCTCCTCCAATCCATCATCGACGGCCTCCGCGACATCAAGGACCATTTCGGTCGCACGATGCTGCAGCTCCTCGGAATCATCCTCGGCGCGGGGTCGATCGTGGCGACGTTCTCGCTGTCGGTGGCGGGCAAAGCCGCGTCGATGGAGTATTACAAGATCAGCGGCGGCATCCAGAAGATCTGGATCTGGAACAAGCCGACCGGGAAAGTCACGCTCGACGCGAAGGCGCTGGCCTCGCAGGGGCTGACCTTTGCCGACGCGCAGGCCATCCGCGCGCAGTGTCCCGACATCGACCTCGTCTCGCCGGTCTCTACGCAGCAAATGACCATCCGCTACGGCAACGTGGAGAAGCCGCACGACGTCATGGGCATCCTTCCCGCGTACAGCCCGATGAACGATGTGCACGTGACCAACGGCCGCTTCATCTCCGACCAGGACGTGGAGAGCGCCGCGCGGGTCGTGGTCCTCGGCACCGAGCGCGCCGCGGAGTTCTTCTCCACGGACAATCCCGTCGGCAAGACCATCGTCCTCAACGGGGCCGGCTATCTGGTGGTCGGCGTGCAGGAGGAGAAGTACTTCAGCTTCGATCAGAAGCGCAACGTCATGCGCTGGATGAACAAGCAGATGTATATCCCCATCACCACCATGATGACGCGCAAGGGGGAGCCGGTCTCGCGCGGCAAGGTCTCGGTGATGAATGCGCGCATGAAGGACGTGAAGCGCCACAAAGACGCCACCGACCAGATCGAGGCCGTGTTGCTGCGCAATCACGGCGTAAAGGACTTCGAGGTCCTCTCGCGCGTGGCCAACCTCAAGCGCAACGAGGCGAACAACAAGATGTACGACATGACCTTCATGATCTGCGGGCTGATCTCGCTGATCGTGGGCGGCATCGTGGTCATGAACATCCAGCTTGCGTCGTTCAATGAACGCGTACGCGAGGTGGGAACGCGCAAGGCCGTTGGCGCGTCGCCGTCACAGATCTTCTTCCAGTTCCTCACCGAGTCTGTGCTGGTCTCCGTCTTCGGCGGCTTTCTCGGGCTCTTCGTCGGGCGCCTCTTCACGCAAGGCATCACCTCGCTGATCAAACAGCCGGCCATCGTCACGCCGTCGACGCTCATCAACGCGCTGATCTTCGCCGCCGGCACGGGGCTGGTGTTCGGGATGTATCCGGCCGTCCGGGCGTCGAGGCTGAATCCCATCGAGGCATTGAGAACGGAGTGAGTATCAGCGTGTCATCCCGAGCGTAGCGAGGGATCGGTGAGGGCGGGTGGTGCGCCCATCATAAGTTGCGCGCCGCCCAGCCCACACCGATCCCTCGCTCACGCTCGGGATGACAGGCGGGAGCAAACACATGGTCATCGGCGAATCCATCAGAACGAGCCTTGAGGAAGTCAAAGGCCACCCCATGCGCTCGTTCTTCACGCTGATCGGCGTGATCCTCGGCACCCTGGCGCTGGTGGTCGTCCTCTCCGTTCTCGACGGCGTGGAAGCCGCGGTGTGGCAGGGCGTGGAGGACCTCGGCATGGACAACGTGCTGGTGGTCTCGCAGAAGAAGCCGACCGACCGCGTGGAGCAGGCCAAGGCACACCTCTCGCGCGGTCTGCGCGTCGAGGATTCGAGGTACTTCCAGTCGAGCGATCTGATCACCACCATGGGTCCGGTGGGAACGACGCGCGCGGTGGTTACCGCCGGCAGCGTCACGCGCCGCATCGACATCTACGGCATCACGCCGGCCGTCGTCAGCATCAAGAGCCGCAAGACCAGCGAGGGGCGCTTCATCGGGCCGAGCGACGTGCAGGAGAAGGCGCCGGTCTGCGTGCTCGGATTCAAGCTCAAGCAGCAGCTCTTCGGCGGCGACACCGCCATCGGGCAGCAGATCACCGTCGGCGGGCGGCGCCTCACGGTGGTCGGCGTGGGGACGAAGTTCAACATGGAGTTCGTCAACGACGACGACATGCGCAAGGAGACCGGCGGCGTTTACATCCCCTTCTCCATCTACGAGGACATGTTCGGCCGCGCTAACGCCATCTCCTACATGCTGGCCAAGGCCGTGGCGTCGGAGAAGAGCGTCGATGCCGAGGATGAAGCGAACGTGGTGTACGCGCGGGCGCACAACGGCATTCACGACGTGAAAGTGGAGAACGTAGGGAAGGAGATCCTCAAGGAGCGGGGGAACATCGAGACGGTGCTGCACAACTGGCGCATCGTCTTCTTCTCCATCGCCGGCGTGTCGCTGCTGATCGGCGGCGTGGGCATCTTCTCGGTGCTGAAGATCTCCATCGGCGAGCGGCTCTACGAGATCGGCCTGCGCAAGGCCATGGGCGCCAGCGACGCCGAGGTCTTCATGCAGTTCCTGATCGAGGCGGTGACGCTCTCGGTGGTCGGCGCCGCCATCGGCTTCGCCGGCGGCGTCGGCCTGGTGAAGGTGATCGCCGGCTTCTTCCCCGCCGGCCTGCCGGTCTCGCTCTTCGGCACCACCGTGTCGATCGGCTTCGCCATCTTCATCGGCCTGCTGGCGGGGCTGTACCCGTCGATCAGCGCGTCGAGGCTGGAGCCGGTGGAAGCATTGCGGGCGTAGGCGCGCCGATCCTCTAGGATGTGACGATGACTGCGGAAGAATTGGTGAGGAATCGCCTCGGCGTCTCCCCTGATGCCATCACCGATTTCTGCCGCCGCTGGCAGATCAAGGAGCTATCACTATTTGGCTCCGCGCTCGGCGACGACTTCCGGCCCGACAGCGACGTGGATCTCCTGGTGGCGTTCGAAGATCCGCACCGTTCGTTCGGTCCTTGGATGGGTCAACTGCAGGACATGGAGCGCGAACTGGAGAGGATATTTTCGCGCCCGGTCGACCTGGTGTTGCGGAGCTCAGTCGAGCAAAGCGAAAACTACATTCGCCGGCGGTCGATCCTGAAAGAGCTCTTTCCGATTTATGTCGCGTGATGACGCATACCTGCTCGACATGCTGATCGCCGCCAAGCATGCGGCCAAGTTCGCGTCGGAAGTATCGTCATGACCGCAGCGCGCGAAGCCCCTACCGATTCTCAGCTCGCCGTTCGAGCAACCGTCGCTGCTGGCATGACACGGCCGGCGCAACGATCGTCGTCCGCGCCACGAAGCGGTGGCCGATGTTGTCGACGATCACGCCGAATCCCTCGATGGTGCGTACGCCGAGCAGAGTGGCGTCGCTCGGCTCGGCGAACACTACTTCGTCATTTGTCTCATAGCCCTCGGCTGCGACGATGGCGTAGCCGACGTCTCGCTCCACGATCTCCTGCGTTGCCGTAGCGAACGCGCGCTTGCGGCGCGGCACGATGCCCGCGGCGCGCAGCAGACTCGCCGGCAGCCACGTGAGCTCCGAACCGGTGTCGACGAGAGCTTCCACGGGTGGCGTGGCCCGCTCTTCCTGTTTCGGATTGCGGGCGATGACGTTGACTCGGAACGCGCTCATCGGAGAGAGGTTATCACCGGTTACTCAAGCTCACCTCGAACAGCGAACCGTTTGCGTCGGAGTGAACGAGGCGGACGTCGCCGCCGTGCAGCGCGGCGATCGATTTGGCGATGGCCAGGCCGAGGCCGGATCCGGAGCCGGAGGTGCGTGCGCGGTCGGCGCGGTAGAAGCGGTCGAAGACGTGCGGCTGCGCGGCGGGGGGGATTCCGCTTCCGCTGTCGCGGACGTCGATGATGTAGCGCGCGCCGTCGGCGCGCGCGGCGATGCTCACCGCGCCGCCGGCCGGCGTGAACTTCACGGCGTTGTCGAGCAGATCGACGAGCATGCGCCGCACCAGCTCGGGATCGCCGCGCATCGGCATGGCGCTGCCGGCGGCCGCGTTCAAGGCGACACCCTTGACCGCGGCGAGCGTGCGCATGGCGCGCGCGGCGTCTTCCACCACATCGCGCAGCGCGAACTCCACCGGCTCCACCGGCAACTGCCGCGCGTCGGCGCGCGCCATGAGCAGCATCTCTTCGATGAGGCGCGTGAGGTGCACCGACTCCGAACGGATGATATCGAGAGCGTCGCGGTACTCGGCCGCCGTGCGCTCGCGCGAGAGCGCCACGTCGGCCTCACTGCGGATCACGGCGATCGGTGTGCGCAGCTCGTGCGAAGTGTCGTCGACGAGCTGCCGCTGCTGCGCGAACGAGCGCTCCAGGCGCGCCAGCAGCGCGTTGAGGACCGCGCCGAGGCGGCCCAGCTCGTCGTTGCCGTCGATGGTGACGCGGTCGGAGAGATTTTGCGCCTCGATGCGCGACGCGTCGTCCGTCATGCGCGCCACGGGCGCCAGGCTGCGCCGCGCGAGCAGGTATCCGCCCAAGGCGGCGAGCAGCAGCATGAGCGGCACGGAGACCAGCAGCGCGCGCCGCAGCTCGTCGGTCGCGGTGCGCTGCGCGGCGAGCGACTGCGTGGCCACCAGAACGTAATGGCGGTCGAGCGGCGCGACGATGCAGCGGAAGGCGTTGCCGGCGCTGATGAATTGCGTGCGCCCGGAGAACGCCGCCGCGATCGCCGGCCGCAGCATCGGAATCTCCTCGGCTGATGCCGGCGCGCGGGCGATCACGCGCAGCGGCCGCGCGTAGACGAACAACGCGCCGTCGCTGCGCGCCAAGGTGGTCACCGCCTCCTGCGCCGCCTTCTCTCCCGTCTCTTCACGCGCTTCCGCGGCGAACGCCGTGGCCAGCTCCGACGCGCGGTCGCGCAGCGCTTTGTCCACGGTGATCCGCTCTTCGCGCGCCACGAAAGCCATCACCCCCGCCGCGAACAGCAGCAACGTCAGCGCCAGCACGGCGACGTACCAGAGCGTGAGCCGCGCGCGGATGGCCAGGTTCATAGGCGCAGCATGTATCCCTCGCTGCGCCGCGTGACGATCAGCTCGGAGCCCACTTTCTTGCGCAGGCGGTTGACGTAGACGTCGATCACATTGGAGAAGGGATCGTAGCGCTCATCCCAGACGTGCTCGGCGATCTCTTCCCGCCCCACCACCCGCCCCGCGTTCCGCGCCAGGTACTCCAGGAGCGCATACTCCTTCGACGTCATGGGCACCTGGCGGCCGGCGACGACGACGCGATGCGCGCGCGTGTCGATCTCCGCGGCGCCGGCGCGGATGACCAAGTCGGTGATGGCCGGTCCGCGGCGCATCAGCGCGCGCAGGCGCGCCAGCAGCTCTTCGAAGGCGAATGGCTTGGTCAGATAGTCGTCGGCGCCGGCGTCGAGGCCGCGCACGCGGTCGTCCAGGCTGTCGCGCGCGGTGAGCATGAGCACCGGCACCGCCGCCCGCTCCGCGCGCAGGCGCCGGCAGACCTCCATCCCGTCGATGCCGGGAATCATCAGGTCGAGGATCACGCCGTCGTAGTCGTTGTTGTGCAGGTGATCGAGCGCCGCGTCGCCGTCGCCCGCGCGGTCGACGGCGTAGCCGTTCTCGCGCAGTCCGCGCATCAGCACGGCGGCCAGGCGGGGGTCATCTTCCACTACGAGGAGGCGCATGTTGGTCGTTCGCCGTTGGCCGTTTGCCGTTGGCCGTGGATCGGCCACGGCCAACGGCCAACGATCAACGGCCAACGATCAACGGCGAACGCTACGCCCTTCTTATCATCGCGTACACCGTCGGCGTCACCACCAGCGAGAGCATCAGGGCGAAGGCCAGGCCGCCGATCACCGCGATGGCCAGCGGCTGCAGCAGCTCCGCCCCCGAGCCGAGGGCCAGCGCCAACGGCAGCATGCCGAGCATCGCGGCGAGCGAGGTCATGAGAACCGGGCGGAAGCGGCGTCGGCCGGAGCTCATCAGCGCAGTGCGTAGATCCTCGCCGGCCTCGAGGTGGTCCTCCACGGTGTCCAGCATGAGGATGCCGTTCTTGGCCACGATGCCGACGATCATGATCATGCCCATCAGCGAGACGACGTTGAGCGTGGTGCGCGTGACCAGCAGCGCGGCCAGCGTCCCCGTCAGCGCCAGCACTGCGCCAGTGACGATGGCCACCGGATGCGCGAACGAGCGGAACTCGACGAGCAGCACCAGGAAAACCAGCGCCACAGCCAGGACGAGCGTGAACATCAGCTCGCGGAAGCTGGCCTGCTGTTCCTCGTACAGCCCGCCGAACTCCATGGTCATGCCGGCGGGAAGGTGGACCTCACTCGCCAATTGCGCGCGGATGTTGCGGATGGCCGTGCCGAGGTCGATGCCGTCCAGGCGCGCAGTGACCGCGATCGACTGCCGCAGCCCGTCGCGGTGGATCTCCGTTTGGCCGGGATCGTATTGAACGTCGGCCACCTGATCGACGCGCACCGCGTGCACGCGCAGCGCGCGGAGCTGGTCGAGCGAGTTGCGGTAGTCGCCGGAAAGTGTGACGCGCACGGTGATCGAGCGGCCGCGCTCGAGGATAGTCGACGCCGCCGCGCCGCCGAGCGCCGCCTCCACCGTTTGGGTGAGCTCCGCCGACGTGACGCCGAATCGCGCCGCGCGCTCCGGGTCGATGCGGAAGGTGACGGCCGGCCCGCTGACCACGATGCCGTTGAAGATCTCCACCACCCCGGTGACTTTTCCGAGGGACGCGGCGACCTGCTTCGCGGTGCGGTGCAGCGCGGCGGTGTCTTCGCTGTAGAGGCGGATCTCGACAGGGGAGGGGGAGCTGGCCAGATCGCCGATCAGATCGCTGAGGATGCCGATGAACTCCACGCGCAGCGCCGGCTCGGTCGACTCGATCTTCTGCCGCAGCTCGGAGGTCACCTCGTCCGGCGCGCGGTGTTTGGGGCGCAGCTTCACGGCGAAGTCGCCGGTGTTCGGCTCGGTGACGCCGGCCAGGCCGAGCTGCAGGCCGGTGCGGCGCGAAAAGCTCTCCACGTCCGGCGTCTCCTTCAGCAGGCGCTCGACGTGAAGCAGCATACGGTTGGTCTCGGCGAGCGACGCGCCGGGCGGCGCGACGTAATCGAGGATGAAGGCTCCTTCGTCGAACGCCGGCAGGAACTCGCTGCCGAGGAGGCGATAGAGGCCGTAAGAGATGACCAGAAGGAGCGCGATGCCGAGGAGCACGAGCTTGGAATGGCGGAGGGAGACTTCGAGGAGCCGTTCGTAGGCGGCGATGGCGCGGCCCTCACCCGGCGCTTCGCGCCACCCTCTCCCGCTCTCGCGGGAGAGGGTGGCCCTGAGCGAAGCGAAGGGCCGGGTGAGGGCGTGCGCCGACACAAACTTTTGCGCCAGCACCGGCGTGAAGAAGAGCGCGAGCACGAGCGACGTCATCAGCGCCACGGCCATGGTCAGGGCCAGCGATCGGAAGAAGACGCCCGTCACCCCGGTGAGTAGCGAGAGCGGCAGAAAAACGACCACCGGCGTGATGGTGGAGAAGACGATCGGCGCGGTGATCTCGCTCATGGCCAGATGCACGGCGTCGAGGCGCGAGGCGCCGGCGGCCACGTGACGGTAGATGTTCTCCACCACCACGATGGCGTCGTCGATCACCAGACCGATGGCCGCGGCGACGCCGCCGAGGGTCATCAAGTCGAAGCTCAGACCGACCAGCCGCATGGCCAGGATGGTCACCAGGATGGTGACGGGAATGACCACCGTCGCCACCAGCGTCGTCCCCCAGCTCCGGAGGAAGCCGTACATGATGAGCACCGAGAGCACGAGGCCGATGATGATGGCGTCGCGCACCGAGCTGACTGCCGCGCGCACCAGCAGCGACTGGTCGTAGTACGGCTTGATCTGCACGTCGCGCGGCAGTTGGCTCTTCATCCGGTCGAGCTCCAGCTTGAGCGCGTCGGCGAGCGCGGCGGTGTTGGCGGTCGGCTGCCGCAGCACATTGACCAGCACAGCCGGCTGGCCGTCGGCGGTGACGATGGTGTAGCGCGGCTCGAATCCCGGCGCGATGGTGGCCACGTCGGAGAGCAAAACCGGCACGTTGTTGACCGTGCTGACCACAATCCGCCCGAGGTCCTCGGGTGCCGTCGCCTGCCCGCTAACCAGCGCCAGCTCGAGCTGATGGTTCTCTTCGATCAGTCCCGGCGACTCGACGACGTTCATGTTCTTCACCGCGTCGATTACCTGCGACACCGTGAGCCCGCGCGACTCCAGCCGCGCCGGATCGAGGCGCACGTGTACTTCGGTCACCTCGCCACCCTGCACGTTCACGCTGGCCACTCCCGCCACGCGCGCCAGCGGCGGGCGGATCACCAGCTCAGCCAGCGTGCGCAGCGTGCCGGGATCACGCTTGGTGGAAGTGACCGAATAGCCGAGGATGGGGAAGACGGCGAAGGTGAGACGCTCGACGCGCTTGACCGTCGCCGCGGGGGGGAGCGTGGTGGCCAGTTGCGAGATGCGCGACTGCACGATGAGCAGCGTCTGCTCGATGTTCGTGCGCCAGTCGAAGAAGAGGTCGATCTCCGTCGCGCCGCGGCTGGTGATGGAGCGGATGCGCTTGATGCCGGGGATGCCGCTCATGGCCTCTTCCACCGGCTTGGTCACCGTGACCAGCATCTGCCGCGCCGGCATCTCACCGTTCTCGACGACGATGATGATGCGCGGGAAGTTCGTCTGCGGAAAGAGCGACAGTGGCACGTGAGTTGTGCCCACCAGCCCGCCGATGGCCAGCAGCATGATGACGACGAGGACCGAGCGCCATTGATGCTCGACCAGGCGGCCAATGTTCATGCGGCCGGCTTCTCCGCGGCCGGCGCCGCGCCCGGCAGCGCGACTTTCGTCCCATCCGGCAGCCCGTAGTTCCCTTCCGTGACCACCGTCTCGCCCCCCTTCAGTCCGGAGGTGATCTGCGTCCGGCCGCCGCTGTGGATGCCGATGGTGACCTTCACCTCGTGCGCGATCGACTTCTCGTCGACCACCATCACCGCGCCGCTGTTCGCATTGGTGGCGTCGAGCGTGACGGCCGACGACGGCACGATCACCGCGTTGGGCGTGGACTGTGCGGCGATGACCACGCGCGCCACGCCATTCGCGCGCAGGCGTCCGGCGGGATTGGGCACCATGACCCACACCTCCACCGCGCGGCTCTGCGGATCGGCGCCGCGCCCCACCAGCGAGATGGAGCCGGCGAAGCTCTCGCCGGGGAGATCGTCCGGAATCACCTTCACGGCGTCGCCGACTTTCAACGTCGCCGCCGTGGCCGTGGAGAGCTGCATCTTGGCGATGAGCGTCGACGGATCGGCTACCGTCACCAGCTTCTGGCTCGGATTGGCGAAGTCGCCCTGAAACTGGAACTGATCGGTGATCACGCCGTCGAACGGCGCGCGGACCACGGTGTAGCCGAGCTGCGCCTCGAGCGTCGACAGATGGTTTCGCGCCTGCGCGGCCTTCGCCTCGGCCACACGGATGTCGCCGGGATTGATGACGCCGTGATGCAGGGTGGTGGCCGACTCGGCGAGTCGCAGGTCATCCTCCGCCTGCGTCACGGCGAGCTGCGACGCCTCGAGATCCTTCTTGGAGATGCCGCCCTGCGCGTAGAGAGTCTGCCGCCGGTCGAGTGTCTTGCGCGCGTTGTCCAGCGCGGCGCGCGCGTCGCGCGTAGCCTTCGTGTCTTGCGCGTTGGTCAGCGGCACGTTGCCGCTGATGGCGGTGCGCGCTGCCGCCTCCGCCTCCTGCAGCGCGGCCGCCGCCTCGGAGCGCTGCGCGCTGAGGTCGCGCGACTCGAGCACGGCGATGACGTCGCCGGCGCGCACCGGACGGTTCTTCACCAGCCCCATCTCTTTGATCTGCGCGGCGAGCTTCGGCATGATCGTCGCCTCGCGCCGCGGCACGAGCGCGGCCACCGTGGAAATCTCGTTGGCGATGGTGCCGCGCTCCACCTTGGCCACCTGCACGCTGACCACTACGTTCGCTTCGCTTTGGTCGGCCGCCTTGTGGCAGCTTCGCCACGCGAGCAGCGTGACCAGCGCGACCACCACGATGGCCGCGGCCGCGATCAGCCGGTTTCTCATTCCCCTGCCGCCTCTCTCAGGTGCGCCAGCGCGACCTGGTAATCGAAAAGCGCCTGCTGCAGCGCCAGCCGCTGCGTGGCGCGCTGCGTCTGCGCATCGGTGGCTTCGGTCACCGGCGCCTCGCCTGCCCGATAGCGGGCGATGGAGATGGTGGCGTTGCGCTCGGCGTCGGCCAGCGCGCGCTGCGCGTTGTCGACGCGCTCCGCCGTTGTGACCGCCTGTTGCCGCGCGGTGAGGAACTGCAGATAGAGATCGCGCGTCGTCAATTGTCGCTGCAGCTCGGCGGCGCGCACGTGCAATTGTGCCTGCCGCCACTTGCCGTACGTCGCCCCCCAGTCGAAGAGCGGCACGTCTACGTTGGCCAGGGCCAGCGTGCCGCGATGTCTGCGCAGTTCCTCGTGTTGCAGCGATTCGGTGTCGAATCCTTTGTCCAGCGAATAGGTGATCTTCGGCAGGAAGCCGGAGCGCGCCACGCCGACGTCCGCGCGCGCCGCGCGCACCTGCGCATTGACCTGCGCGAATTCCGGGCGTCGCTGCACGCCGGCGGCGGTGATCTGATCAATGACGGAGGGATCAATCGTCTGAGGCAGCGGTTCGATCGGTGGCAGCACGCCCTCACCCGGCCCTTCGCTGCGCTCAGGGCCACCCTCTCCCGCGTTGCGGGAGAGGGGATTAGATTGGCCCTCTCCCGCAACGCGGGAGAGGGTGGCCGAAGGCCGGGTGAGGGTGTAGTCATAGCCGAGCAACGTGCCCAGACCGGCGTTGGCGATCGCTTCCTGCTGCTGTGCCTGCAGTCGATCATCGCGCCGCTGCGCCGCCTGCAGGCGCGCGCGAATGCAATCGACCTCCGGCACTTCGCCGGCGTCGTAGTTGAGGCAAGTCACGCGCTGAAACTCCACGGCCGCGGCGAGGCTCTGCTCCGCGGCAACCCGCTTGGCCGTCGCCAGCGCCGCGCCGTAATACGCCTCGGCCACGCCGCGGATCAGCGCGCGGCGCGCGATCTCCGTCCCGGCGCGCGCGGCGTCGAGCAGCGCGCGGCTGCGTCGCACCGCCGCCAGCAGGCCGAAGTTCCATTCGCCGGTGACGCCGAGGAGGTTTTGATACTCGTGGATGGCATTGGCGGCGACGAAGCTCGGCGCCGGCGTGCTTCCGCCGCGCTCCGGCGAGTTGTAGGTGATGCTGAACGAGTCGCGCGCCCGCGGCAGGAGCGCGGCGCGCGCCTGGCGCAGATCCTCCGCGGCGAGAAGCTCATCGATCTGCGCCTGTTGCAATGCGGAGACTTGCTGCAGAGCGGTGGAGGTCGCGCCGGCGAGAGAGAGCGGTTGTGTTGTCGATGGTGGCTGGGAAGATAGCGGAGAGGACGGCTGCGGCTGAGGGGATGGCTGCGGCAGCGGCGAGGCCGGCTGCTGCGCGAGGGCGGTCGCGCAAAGCAGGAGCGTCAGCGCGACAGCGCGCAGCATCAACGGCTTCGATCTCATCGTACGAACGGCAGCGGCGGGCGCCGGGCGCGTCCGCCGCCCGCACGCTTAGTGCTTTTCCTTCGCTTCCTGCTTTTTCTCCGCGGCTTCCTTCGCCGCGTTCTCGTACTTGCTGGAGATGACCTTTCCGTTCTTGGCGTCGACGTTGACTTCCGTCACGCCCGGCTTGTCGGTCTTGATGTCGAACGAATAGATCAGCTTCCCGTGCTCGCGCTCGAGCTCGGCGCTCTCGATCTTACCGCCCGGCACCTTCTTCAGAGCGATCTCGCGGGCCTTCTCCATCGAGATCTTCGCTTCCTTCTGAAGCTCAGCCTGCGTGGGGGCCTTCGAGGTGTCGCTCGCCAGCAGAGCGGGCGACACGCCCAGCGCCGCGACGAGGGTGAGCACTGCGATCTTCGAACTTCTCATAGTGTTTTTCCTCCCATCCCCGAAATGGGAAGCAGATGGTGCGCCCAAATTCATTAACGCAAGAGCAAGTTGGCCCCTGGCCAATGGAATGCGCGGCCATGGGCAGAATGATCTCCGCCTTCCTCGTCTTTGCCGCCGCCGCGTCCGCTTCCGCCGCGACCTACAAGGTCATCCGCCACATTCCGATCGGGGGGGCGGGGGGGTGGGACTACATCACCGTCGATGCCGCCGCGCGACGCATCTATCAATCGCACTCCGACCGCGTGGTGGTCGTCGACGCCGACAAGGGGAACATCGTCGGTACCATCATGAACACGCAGGGCGTGCATGGCGTGGCCGTGGCGCCGGAGCTGAACCGCGGCTTCGTCAGCGACGGGCGAACCGATACGGTGACCGTTTTCGATCTGAAGACCCTGGCCACCGTCGCGGAGTGGAAGACCACCGGCGCCAATCCGGACGCCATCCTCTATGAGCCGTCCACCAAGCGCCTCTTCACCTTCAACGGACGGGGAAAGAACGTCACCGTCTTCGACGCCGCCACCGGCACGGTGGCCGGCACCATCGACGCCGGCGGGAAGCCGGAGTTCGCCGTGAGCGACGGCAGCCGGGTCTACTTCAACGTGGAGGACACCAGCGAGATCGCCGTCATCGATTCCAAGAAGCTGGCCATCGACAAGCGCGCGCCGCTCGCGCCATGCGTGGAGCCGAGCGGCCTGGCCATCGACCGCAAGCATCACCGGCTCTTCAGTGTCTGCGGCAACGAGAAGATGGCAGTGACCGACAGCTCCTCGCTGCACGTGGTCACCACAGTGCCCATCGGCAAGGGCGTCGACGGCGCCGCGTTCGACGACGCCTCCGACCGCGCCTTCAGCGCCAACGGCGCCGACGGCACCATCACCGTGGTGCACGAGAAATCGCCCGACAACTTCGAGGTGGAAGAGACCGCGCCCACCGCGCGCGGCGCGCGCACCATCGCCATCGACAGCAAGACGCATCACCTCTTCCTCCCCACCGCGCAGTTCGGCCCGCCGCCGGAAGCCACGCCGGAGCGCCCGCGTCCGCGCCCGCCGATCATCGAGGGGACGTTCGAGCTGCTGGAAGTGGGGAAATAGGCGGCAGCCTCATCCGCCCCTTCGCTGCGCTCAGGGGTACCTTCTCCCGCTCACGCGGGAGAAGGCCCACGTGCCCAATCTCCCGCCACGCGGGGGAGAGGGTGGCTCTGAGCGCAGCGAGCGTCGTCACGAATCGCTCATCCTCTTCATCGCCTCCCCCGTCAGCCGCATGATCTTCCAGTCGTCGAGGCTCACCGCGCCGATCGATCGATAGAAGGCGATCGACGGCGCGTTCCAGTCGAGCACCGCCCATTCCACCCGCCCGCAGCCGCGGTCGCGCGCGATACGCGCCAGCCGCCCGAGCAGCAACTTCCCGTAGCCGCGGCCGCGCCTCTCCTGGCGCACGAAGAGATCTTCGAGATAGATCCCCGGCTGCCCGAGGAAGGTGGAGTAGTTGTGGAAGAAGAGGGCGAAGCCGGCCGGGACGCCGTCCTCCTCGGCGATGAGCACCTCGGCGAAACGCGGATTGCCGAACAGCGTCCGCCGCAGGATCTCCTCGGTAGCCGTCACGCGGTCGGCCAGCCGCTCGTATTCGGCCAGATCGCGGATGAACTGCATGATCAGCGGGACGTCGGACTCGGCTGCTTCGCGAATCATGCGTGCGATCATACGCGGCGATGCGAAAGTTGATTCTGTTCGGAGCGCTGACCGTCGCCGCCGCGGCGGCCGTGGCGCTGATAGCGCAAGCCCCGCCGAAGCCGCAGCCGGAGGAGAAGAAGCCGGAGCGGCGCCTCGAAGTGCACGTCACGCCGGAGATGATCCGGCACAGCCGGCTCAATGACGTTCTCTACTTCGTCGATTTCCTCTACGGCGTCGGCGCGCTGCTGCTGGTCCTCGGCGTGGGATGGTCGGTGCGCTTCCGCGACGCCGCGCAGCGCGCGGCGAAGAGGAAATTCCTGGCCGCCATGCTCTACTTCGTCTTCCTCGCGCTGACGTTGACCGCCATTCAGTTCCCGCTCGACTTCTACAGCGACTACGTCGTCCCGCATCAGTACGACCTCACCAATCAGAGTTTCGCCTCGTGGCTCGGCGATTTCGCCAAAGGGCTCGGCGTGAACCTGGTCATCTTCGCCCCCATCAGTGCGCTGGCGCTGCTCATCATCCGCAAGATCGAGCGCTGGTGGATGGTGCTGTGGCTCGGCTCGATCCCTCTGATCATCCTGGCGGTGGTGGCCACGCCGCTGATCATCGACCCGCTCTTCAACAAGTTCGAGCCGCTGCGCGACGAGCTGCTCAAGCGCGCCCTGCTCGACCAGGCGTCGCGCGCTGGCATCGAGGGAAGCCGCGTCTATCAGGTCAACAAGTCCAAGCAGACCAAGACCATGAACGCCTACGTCACCGGCCTCGGCCCATCGAAGCGCATCGTCATGTGGGACACGCTGCTGCAGAAGATGGATCGCGACGAGATCCTCGCCGTGATGGGCCATGAGATGGGTCACTACGTGATGTGGCACATCTGGAAGGGACTGGCCTTCGGCATCTCCGTCTCGCTGGTCGGTTTCTTCTTCGGGCAGAAGGCATACCAGTGGGGCCTGCGGCGCTGGGGCGCCACGTGGGGGATCGCCGGGCGCGGCGATCCGGCCTCGCTGCCTTGGCTGATCGCCGTCAGCAGCGTGATCGGCTTTCTTCTCTCGCCGGTCGGATCGGGCTTCTCGCGCCACATCGAGCATCAGGCGGACATCTTCGGCCTGGAGCTGACGCATCTCAACGAGCCGATGGCCAGCGCGTTCGTGAAGTTCGCCGAGGACTCGAAAGTCGATCCGCGCCCGCCGCGCTTCATCGAGTGGTGGCGCTACTCGCATCCGTCGCTGGGGCGGCGCATCGACTTCGTCATGCGCTACCGGCCGTGGGCGGAGGGGAAGCCGAGCGAGCTGTGGAAGCCTAGTGGACGGTGACGGAGGTGATGTTCATGCGCATGTCCCCTTCCCGCGGGACATGCGAGAACCCGTGGATGACGTGCTGCTCGTCCGCGTAGCCGTACGTCCACGTCTCCGGCGCAATCCATTCGTCGGCGACGCCGCCGTCGGCTCGAACGACGCTGACGATAGTCTTGCCGTGATGGTTCTCGACGACTGTGCGCGCGAACGCCGTGCGTCCATCGGGCAACGGATCAAAGGCGATGAGGTTGAGCCGGTCGGTGGAGAAGGGGATTGGAACGGCGCGCTCCTGCACGACAGTGTGATTTGAGGTCAGGGAGAGGTAGCGGACCTGCGCGATCTCGGGATCGTAAAGCGCGTACGAATTCTCGCCGGTGCGCAGGAGGCGCATCTCCAGCGCGTTTGAGTGATTCGAGGAGGGAACAAACGAGCCAAGGCTCTGCCCGCCGAACGAGAAGAGCGTAACGATCGGAATCTCGGCGCTACTCGGGCGGTGGGGGCGCGAGGTGACCAGCAGAAGATCGTCCGGTCCGAAGGCGATGTCGCCGACCGCCATGTCGGGGACGTCGAACCACGACTTGAGGCGCCAGAAGCCTCCCGGCCCCTCATTGTGAAGCACGAACACTCCATTGTGGCCGTGTTGATCGCGGACGCCCAACCACCCGCCGACTGCCGCCAGCCATTGATGGTCGGACGACATGGCCACGCTTCGAATCTGTCCGGGATAATCCTTGGCGATCTGGTCGGGAATGAACAGCTCCAGCCGGAAGCTGCGGTCTTTCTGGGCGTCGTCCCCGCGCGCCACAATGAAGACGTCCATCCGCGGCGGCCGGCCGTCGGGAGGATCGGGTTGATAGATCAGCAGGTTCGATCCGTCCGGAAGATGGATCAGCCGCTGCGTGGCGGCGAAGAGAGGGAGGCGCCGCGTGGTTGAGTCGCGCGAAACGGATGGGTCGATCGACGCGCCGTGGGCGGCCAGGGTCGCGGCCAGTGCGAACGTGAATAGAGCGCTACGCATGTCTCGCCTCCTCGCATGTCAATACGGCGGGTTGTAAACACAATTGGGGGGCGTCTGCGTCACGCCGTAGTAGCCGTAATAGTGAATCGTGCGCCCGTTATAGGGGCAGTCGAAGCAGGGATTCTTGCCGGTGCAGCACACCCACGGTCCGCCAGTGTAGTTTTGCGCGTCGTTCTCGCACGTGTACGTGGTGTGGGTCTCGGCGCAGTAGATATCGGTCTGTTGCGATACGCACTGCGTGCCCGTGCACGGTTGCGTGTTGTTGCCGCTGCAATCGATCGGCAGCAGCGGTTTGGGTTTGAGGAGATGCGTGCTCTGTCCGGGAGCCGCCAGGGCGCAGACCAGAAGGATTGCCGAGACCGCCTTACAATGCCGCATGCCGTACCTCCGTATCAGCAAAACATAAGGCATGACATTCACTCTGTCAATAAGGTGTTCACCCGCGCCTGGGCCTGGTGCGGCGACTTGATCTGCCGCTCAGTGTAGAGCGCGCCACAATGAAGACGTCCATCCGCGGCGGCCGGCTGTCGGGAGGATCGGGTTGATAGATCAGCAGGTTCGATCCGTCCGGAAGATGGATCAGCCGCTGCGTGGCGGCGAAGAGAGGGAGGCGCCGCGTGGTTGTGTCGCGCGAAACGGATAGGTCGATCGACGCGCCGTGGGCAGCCATGGCCCCGGCCAGTGCGAATGCCACAAAAACGCTGCGCATGCCTTTGCCTCCTCGGCCTCGGTTTCAGCACTAAACTAGCGGCCTCTCAGATCAAGCGTCAACGACCCGAACGGCGGCAGGAACCCACTGACGCAGCGCCCACCGGTCTGGCCACCGGCCCGCCTGAAGGCTTGATATTGATCGCCGGCGACGAGGCACGCGGCGTACGGCCCGGGCTCCATCATGGGTAGTACAAGTTCTTGCGCGTCTTTCGGAAGTGCGTTTTGCTGCGAAGGCCACTGGTACGAGACCGCTGCGCTGACGCAGGTACCGCCGTTATGAACGAGGTAAGTCGTGTCCCGTTTGTCCGCCTCGATGACAAGCGTCCCTCCGTTTTGGTCCACTTGAACCGTGAGCGCATTCTCACTGAGAGCTCCGCCAGCGATTACAAATGAAAAACCGGGAGAGGCGACTGTCATTTCAAATGCTTGGGCGCCAGCGGGGAGGGCAGCGGCGAAAACGCCATTTGCATCCGTCTGTCGGTTGTGCACGATCATATGCGGAACGTTCGTTGCTCGCGCCTGGACGCGAGCGCCAGGCACGGGCCCGCCAGGAGAGACGACACGGCCTCGCAACTGCTCCATGTCCTGAAGAATGAGGTGCAGGGGATCGGGCGGTTCATCGTTAGTCACGCGAACTGTGGAGGGCTCGCTCTCCTTCAGGAAATCAGTGGCTATCACTCGATACGTTCCCGGCGACAGGCCATGAACCTCGAACTTCCCGTCTTTGTCGGACGCCGGTTGCAGCAGACCGTCCCTAAGATCTTCGCTGGCGAACGAAACCAGGGCGCCGGCAGCCGGCGCTCCTTTCCCGTCGACGACTTCGCCCATTACCACGGAGTCCGGTAGAGCTAAATCGACGGACTCCTTTCCCGGCGGAACTTTCAAATGCACGGTCCGTTGAATCCAGGGTACGTCCGAGTGAACCCTGACGTTGATCTCGGCGTCCCGCGCTTTGGGTAAGGCTACTGTGAAGTGACCCCGTTCGTCCGAATGAGCCGTAACGGCAAATCCAGAACGACCGGAAAAAGTCAGCGATGCTTGCAGCGGGCGGGTTCCTAGCGCGACCATCCCGCTAACATCGCTGCGCGCCAGCACGATGGACGTCCGATAGTCTTGGGTTTCGAGCAGAATCTCCTCACGATGCCACTCGCTGCCCGAGGTGGTGCCGACCGCGATTTCATACATCCCCGGCTGCAGCGGTGGCGATTCCCAAATGCCATCCGCAAGAGCACGCGACTCAGTGATTTCCTCGAGGTGCCGGCTGCTTGCGCGGTACAGCTTCACGTGCCACGGAGCGCCATCAAACGAGGCGGCGGGAAGAATGAGAATCTGAATCTTCCGCGGCCAATTAAGACGCAACGGGTCCATTAGCTCGGCCTCGGATGCAGCCCGTACCAAAACCTCGACTGACGGTGACGTCAATGTACGCTCTAACGCCGCAGACACGACGTATGCGCCGGGCGCAACACCGTCGATATGAAAAAACCCATTCTTCTCCGGAAGTGCCCGAAGCGATAGCAGCCCTGCGGCTGTTGCACCCACGGGCGAGGCAGTAACGCGGATCGCAGTCCGCTCTGCGGCGAAGCGGGGCGGCAACTGCACGTGACCGGTGATGGACTGGCCCTGCTGAAACCGCAAGGAACCAAGATCAAGCGCCTTCCCAGGGGTAAGTGTTGTCGCCGGGAAATAGTGGGCGATGAAGCCCTTGGGCCGCATGCGAAGCGTGTACGTTCCCGCGGGCATTGCGCACAAAAACCTGGCGTCCTGAATTGGGCACCGAACCTCGCCGGCGACTGCTGTCGGCCGCTGATCGTCCGAAGACGGCTCAAAGCGGACGATCATCTCGGAGGGGTCAATCTTCGAATCGTGGACGACCGCGCCCGCTAGAATCGCGCGTGGCCACACGGTCACCGCGACATCTTTTGTCGAGGAAGGTTCGACAGCAAAATACTGCGTGGCGTGCCATACGTCGATGTTCTGAACGTCCAACTGCCAGTTGCCGGTCTCTAGCTCAAACGAAAGCGGCTCATCGCGCCGAAGGACTCCTCGCAATGGCACTTGGTGTGAGGGGGGCGGCGCGTCGGATTCAATCCGCGTCAGAACGATCGTCAACTCTGCCACATTTACGCCGCGCGGATCGTAAATGAGGGAGACGCGCCGTGGCACGGCGGTCGGACCGGCTTGAGACGCCAAAAGTGCGCACAGAAGAAGCACGAACATACGGTCACCAATACGTGCACTTGCCCGTCGTCTTATGGGTCTCGGCATCGCAGTTGCAAGACGCCGAATACTTCACGCCAGCACAGCTGTTGCAGCCATTCGCGCATAGCGTGCCTGGCTCGCTATAGAACGTTACGATGTCCTGACACAGTTGCCCTTGAGACGAGCGCGCCACGCAGTAAGTGTAGTTGCCGCCGGTATCCCAGGTGCACGAGTCATAGAAAACACAGGAGGGCTGATTGTCAGTCGGATTCAACAGTTCGCCATGTGGTGGGTCCTGGCCGATCGCGGCGGGAGTGAGTAGCGCGAGCAAAAGGATTGGTGTGACGAAGAGAACGAATCGACAGATCAAGGGGCGGATGACAAGCAACGAGCGAGTGTGGTGCATCATGATGTCTCCCCTTTCGTTAACAGCGAAATTGCAACGACTTCCAACTCCAGTGAGGTGTGTGAAGTCTGCATCCTGACCGCGGAATCGCGACGCTTACCGAGAGCTTACGCCACTGTCAATAAGTAATGTATGCGCGCCTTCCGGCAGGAGAGCCACCGTGGCCTGCGTGGCCCGGGCCTGAAGTGCGGCGTGCGCACCAGTTTTGTGTGTCGTTCTCGCACGTATACGTGGTCTGCGTCTGGCGCGGTAGAAATCGGCCTGTTGCGAAGTGCACTGCGTACCGGTGCGCGGTTGCGTGTCGTTGCCGCTGCAATCGATCGGCAGCAGCGGTTTGGGTTTGAGGAGGTGCGTGCTCTGTCCGGGAGCCGCCAACGCGCAGACCAGAAGGATTGCCGAGACCGCCACCCAATGCCGCATGCCGTACCTCCGCATCAGCGAACATAAGGCATGACGCTCACTGCGTCAATAAGGTGTTCACCCGGGCCTGGGCTTGGTGCGCCTGCGACTTGATCTGCAGCTCCAGTGTTCCGAACGGCGGGAGGTATCCGGACGCACAGGCAGTGCGGTCGCTCGCGCGGCAGACCGTGTAGTTGCCCGGCTCCAGTCTGGAGATCGTCGTGCGTTTGCCGTCCGAGAAACTTCCAGGCGAGTACGTCAACATCACGAGACGAATGGCGGCGCCGCCGCCGAGGATGATGGCGTCGGTCGGCGCAACGCCTGCGACGGTGAGCGTGCCGCCGTTCTGAAGGACCGTGATGGCGAGCTGCCGGCTCTCCCAATGGACGTGGAAGATCTTCAGCGCAAAGCCGGGTGGCTCCACCATTACGTCGAGCTGTTCGGCGGCGGGCGGAATGACCGCTGAAAACAGTCCCGCCTCATTCGTGGTGAAGCTCGATGCGACATTCATCGGCACGTCAGTGGCCCACGCCGTGACGCTCGCTCCGCTCACCGGTCCAACCGCCGATTTGACCAGGCCTTTGAGTTGCCGGTTCGGGAGCAGAACGAGGCGAAGCAGCGGCGAGTCCTCATTGGCGCGAATCTCCACGTCCGCGCGTTTGCTTTGGCGCATGTAGGCATTGGCCACGATCTGATAACGTCCGGGCTCGAGCCCGTACAGCGCGAAACTGCCGTCGGCATTCGTGTTTGGCTGGCTCAATTCGCCGTCTTTTTCGGCGGTGATGTTGAGCATGGTGATGCCCGCGGGCGCTCCTTTCTCGTCGACCACATCGCCCTGGAGCAGCGTGACGTCCATGCGGAGATCGGCTTCCAGCTCACCGTCGTCGCGGCGGCGCAGCCTCACGCTCTCGAAATGGCGTCTGGCCATCGGCACATCGCTCCGCACGGTCACCGCCCATCGGTCCGCTTCCTGGCGCGGAATGAAACCGCGAAACTCGCCTGAGTCGTCGGAGTGAAGCTCGACGCGCGGAATCCCGTACTGGCCGCCGAACCAGATCGTGGCCGCGACCGGTTTGTCCCCAAGGCGGACCGTCCCGCGCACGCGCTCGAGATGGAGCTCGACGAAGAGACTCGCCGTTCGCTCATCGACGTCGATCTCTTCGGAATGCCAGACGCTGTTGTCCTGTGAGCCGATCCGAATCCAGTAGCGGCCGGAGTGCAGCGGCTCCGAGAGATACGTGCCGTCGCGCGTCACCAGCGCATTGGCAACAGGATCGTACTGCTGAGGCGTCCGTTGCCGGTCGATCTGAATGCGCCATTGTTCGAGCCGTGGATCGAGCGGCGGCGCGATGCTCACGGCGAGCGGCTGCGGCGCGGAGAGAGCGAGCGGCTGCGAGAGCGTCGCCTCGGCGCCGGCAAGGATGATCACCTCTGTCGGCGCCGACGAAAGCCGTGGCCGGGTCGCGCCGGCTGCGACGTTGTATTGTCCGGGCGCGATCCCGTCGAGGTGAAAGAAGCCCTTTGCGTTCGGATGCGCCGAAAGCGACATCAGCGCTGCCCCGCGATCGCCGCCTTCGTACCGAGAGGGGGAGGCGGTTACGATGATTTTTTCCAGATCCACTTTGGCCCGGCGGGGCGCTTCCACGCGGCCGGCCAGCGTGGTGCCGCGCTGGAAGATGAGGCGGCCGAGATTGTGCGTGACGCCGCGCGCAAGAGTGGCGGACCAGATGTAGCGGGTGACGTGGCCGCGTACGCGCAGCGCGATGTCGGCCGTTCCGGCGGGAATGGCGCAGGCGAAGCGCTTCGACGCCACCGGGCAGGTCACATCGCCGGATGGTCCGCCGGCCACGGCGAAGCGGATGGTCACGCGGTCCGGAATCTCATCGCTGTTTGCGAGCGCCGCCTCGCCCGCCACAGTCGCCGACGGCCAGAGAGGGACGTCGACCGCCGCGGCGCCGGCGACTGTCGCGTACTGGCGGTCATGCCAGACGCCGGGCGCGTCGACGTCGATCTCCCACGTGCCGTTCGGGACGTCGAATACGGACTGCGGCGCCTGCAGTGCGCGCTGAACGGCCGGCGCCGTGGCATCGGCGCGCCGCAGCACCACGCGCGCGCCCGCCGGAAGCGCCGCTCCGGCGGGCAACACGACACGCAACGTCAGCGGGCTGGCCGCAGCCGAGGCCG
>JACXTT010002187.1_pt1 | contig 31326 bp, 29 predicted proteins | sample 9270951 | NCBI WGS metagenome assembly JACXTT01 (sample SAMN15532306, study PRJNA645909) | rock metagenome | isolation source: weathered quartz diorite | place: Puerto Rico | collected 2017-06-21
GACCGTGATCCTGCAGGACCTGGTGATGCCGGAAACGGATGGCTTCACCCTGATCCGCGAATACCGCGACGACATCGTGCTGGCCCAGGTGCCCGTGATCGTGCTGTCGGCCAAGGAAGACCCGAAACTGAAGGCCCACAGCTTCGGCGTGGGCGCCAACGATTACGTGGTCAAGCTGCCGGACCGGCTGGAACTGCTGGCGCGCATCCGCTACCACTCGGCCGGCCACATCTCGCGCCTGCAGCGCGATGAAGCCTTCGCTTTTCTGCGCGCCAGCCAGAAGAACCTGGCCGACGCCAACATCGAGCTGCAAAAGCTGGCGGCACTGGACAGCCTGACGGGCATCGCCAACCGCCGCCGCTTCGATGAAGTGATGCGGGCCGAATGGCAGCGCGCCCAGCGCGACAAGAAGCCCCTGTCGCTGCTGATGTGCGACGTCGACTGCTTCAAGTCCTATAACGACACCTACGGCCACCTGGCGGGCGACCTGTGCCTGAAAAAATTCGCGGCCGTCCTCACCGCCCAGCTCAAGCGCCCGGCCGACCTGGCGGCCCGCTACGGCGGCGAGGAATTTGCCATCGTCCTGCCCGACACCGACCTCGCCGGCGCCAAGCTGCTGGCCGAAAACTGCCGCGCCCAGCTCGAACAGCTGGCGATCGCCAACCCCGGCGGCACTGGCGGCATAGTCACCATGTCGATCGGGGTCGCCTGCGTCGTCCCCTCCAGGGACAGCTCGCCGGAAGCCTTGATCGGCGCGGCCGATGCGGCGGTGTATGCGGCCAAGCGGGAGGGACGTAATCGGGTCGTTTGCGGGTAAAGGGTGGGGACTGGCACGGGGACTGGCACTTGCTGCCTGTCACCGATTTTACGCCGCGGACCAAAGACAGGGACAGGCAGCGAGTGCCAGTCCCTGATATGGCTGACGCCGCGGACCAAGAACGGTGAAAGTCGGTCTACACAAACACCGGTTCCGTCTCCAGCCCCACCCCGTACCTTGCCTGCACATCGGCCGCAATCGCCTTCGACAAGGCCACCACCTCGGCCCCGGTCGCGCCGCCCTGGTTGACCAGCACCAGCGCCTGTTGGGGATACACGCCGGCGCGCCCCAGGCTGCGGCCCTTCCAGCCGCACTGGTCGATCAGCCAGCCGGCGGCCAGCTTTTCGCTGCCGTCGGGCTGGGCATGGTGGACCAGCGCGGGAAACCGGGCCAGCAGCGCTTCGCAGGCGCTTTTCGACACCACGGGATTTTTGAAGAAGCTGCCCGCGTTGCCAATCACGGCGGGATCGGGCAGCTTGCGGCGGCGGATGGCGATGACGAGATCGGCCACCTGACGCGGCGTGGGCGACGCCAGCCCGGCGTCGCGCACCGCATTGGCCAGTTCTGCGTAGCCGAGCCGCGGCTCCCACGCGCGCGGCAGGGGCAGGGCAAAGGTGACGTCCAGCACCACCAGCCGGGCGCCCGCGGCCTGCTTGAAAATGCTGTCCCGGTAAGCGAAGCGGCAGGCGGCGGCGTCCATGCTGCGCAGCTCGCCGCTGGCCAGGTCGAACACGGTGGCCGCGTAAAACACGTCTTTCAGTTCGACCCCGTAAGCGCCGATGTTCTGGATCGGTGAGGCGCCCACGGTGCCGGGAATCAGGGCCAGGTTTTCCAGGCCGCCGAGGCCCTGGGCCAGGCTGTATTCAACCAGGCCGTGCCAGGACTGGCCGGCGCCGGCGCGCAGCAGCACGCAATCCGGCACGGCCGCATCGGCGAACACCTGCTGGCCGCCGATCGCCATGTGCAGCACCACGCCGTCGAAGTCGCCGCGCAAGACGATATTGCTGCCGCCACCCAGCACCAGGCGGGGCAAGCCGGCCAGGCGGGGATCGGCCAGGGCGGCGCGCAGTACCTCGACGCTGGTGATGCGCACGTAGAAGCGGGCGCGGGCGGCGATGCCGAAGGTGTTGCAGTCTTGCAGGGGAAAGTCGGTAAGCAGGGCGAGGTCGGGGTGCATGGCGGCAAGGTCAGTTTTGTGCCGATTATAAAGGAGGGACCGGCGGCGCGGCGTGGCACTAGGGATGCGGACCAATGTCCGTTAAAATATCGGCATTCATCATTCTCCAACAAAGGACATCCATGCCATCGTTTGACGTGGTCTGCGAAGCAGACATGGTCGAAGTGAAGAACGCGGTCGAGCAATCGAACAAGGAAATCACCACCCGCTTCGACTTCAAGGGCAGCTCGGCCAAGGTCGAGCAAAAGGAGCACGAGATCACCGCCTACGCCGATGCCGAGTTCCAGCTCGACCAGGTGCGCGACGTGCTGACCAACAAGCTGGCCAAGCGAAAAGTGGACGTGCGCTTGCTCGACGAAGGCAAGATCGAGAAAATCGGCGGCGACAAGGTCAAGCAAGTCATCAAGGTCAAGAATGGCATCGAGACGGATGACGCCAAGAAAATCGTGCGGGTCATCAAGGACAGCAAGATGAAGGTGCAAGCGAGCATCCAGGGCGACGCCGTGCGCGTCACGGGCGCCAAGCGCGACGATCTGCAGGCGGCCATGGCGATGCTGCGCAAGGACGTGGCCGACCTGCCCCTCGAATTTAATAATTTCCGCGATTAAATAGTCGGGGCACGCTGACCCGCCTGCCGCATCCGGGGGCGGCTTTTACGCGTATATACGGGTGCGGCCCGAAAACAGGCTTCAGGTAGAATTGAGGCTGCGCAAGGGCCATGGCGCGCCAGCCCGCCGCGCGGTCGGTACAAACGGTGTTTTAAGGATAGCAATGAAACGTGTTGATGATTTCCGCCTGCGTCTGGGCAACAAAGAGTTGGTGCCCATCATGATCGGCGGGATGGGTGTCGACATCTCGACTTCGGAACTGGCGCTGGAAGCAGCCCGCCTGGGCGGCATCGGCCACATTTCCGACGCCATGGTGCAAGACGTGTCCGACCGCAAGTTCGACACCAGCTTCGTCAAGGAAAAAACCAAGACCTACAAGTTCAACATCAACAATATGGACAAGGCCGTGGTGCAGTTCGACCTGGCCCGCCTGGCCGAGGCGACCATGTTGCACGTGGGCGCCACCATGGCTGCCAAGCAGGGCGACGGCATGATTTTCGTCAATTGCATGGAGAAGCTGACCATGAATTCGCCGAAGGAAACGCTGCGCACCCGCCTGTCCGCGGCCCTGGATGCCGGCATCGACGGCATCACCATGTCGGCCGGCTTGCACCTGGGCTCGTTTGCCCTGATCGCCGACCACCCCCGTTTCCGCGACGCCAAGCTGGGCATCATCGTCTCTTCCGTGCGCGCGCTGCAACTGTTCCTGCGCAAGGTGTCCAAGCTGGACCGCCTGCCCGACTACATCATCGTCGAAGGCCCCCTGGCCGGCGGCCACCTCGGTTTTGGCCTCGACTGGGCCGACTACGATCTGCACACCATCATGGATGAAATCCACGCCTTCATGAAGCTGGAAGGCTTGACGATCCCCCTGATCGCGGCCGGCGGCGTGTTCACCGGCACCGACGCCGTCGAATTCCTGGAAAAGGGCGCCGGCGGCGTGCAGGTGGCCACCCGCTTCACCATGACGCACGAATGCGGCCTGCCCGATGCCGTCAAACAGGAATACATCCGCGCCACCGAAGACGACATCATCGTCAACGGCATCTCGCCCACCGGCTACCCCATGCGCATGCTGAAAAGCACGCCAGCGATCGGCTCGGGCATCCGTCCCGGCTGCGAATCCTACGGCTACCTGCTGGATGCCACCGGCAACTGCTCCTATATCAACTCCTACAACCGCGAAGTGCTGGCCAACCCCGACACCAAGAACATCGTGGTGATGGACAAGACCTGCCTGTGCACGCACATGCGCAATTTCAATTGCTGGACCTGCGGCCAGACCACCTCGCGCCTGAAGGACACCACCCACCGGCTGGCCGACGGATCCTACCAGCTGCTGAGCGCCGAACACGTGTTCAAGGATTATCAGTTCAGCGTGGACCATCAGATTGCCTTGCCCGAAAAGCAAGAGATCATCGCCGCCTGATTTGTTAGCGATGGCGTAAAAGGGGACTGGCACTTGCAGCCATTCGTGGCCCGGCCTGTCCCCGTTTTTTTTACCTGCGCATTTCACCCAAAACCGCCGCCCTGCACCACAATTCATGCAGCCTGTCGCATGGACGCTGCATCCTCGCCCCCAGGCGGGTAAAGTTGCATCGTAATAATTTCACATGTCACGGATCAGCATGCAATCCCGGCGCACCCTTCCTCCTGCCTTGAACAGCCTCTTCGGATGGCTGCACCGCCTGTTCGATGCCACCGCGACCTGGGTCAGCCAGCTGTCGTGGTGGAAGTTCTTTCTGTTCGCGGCGCTGGCCCTGATCGCCGGCAAGATCCTGCAAGACGAGCTGTTTTCCGGCGGCGGCGAGGAAGTGGTGGTGCGTTCCGACAAGCGCGCCAGGAAAGAGCCGGAATCGAATATCCAGATCGACGAGAGCGGCATCCGTTTCAATCCGCGCGGCAAGGTCAAGCGCGAGGTGCCGGAACCGCCCGCCGCCCCCGCAGCACCGGAAGCGCCGGAAGCGGCCGAGGCGCCCGAAGCCCCGGCAGCGCCTGAAACGCCCGCCACGCCGGCGCCGAAAGCTGGCAGCAAGGACGCCAAAACCGCCGCCAAAAACGCCGCCAAGGCAGCTGCCGCGGCCGCCAAAGCCGTGTCGGGCGACGAGGTGCACATTGCCCTGCCCCCGCAAATCGGCGAGGAATTGTCCAACGCCATCGAGGAAGCGGTCGACAACGCGGCCGAGGCCAAGGTGTCGCGCTATCACAAGCAAGCTTCCACCTGGTTCAAGAGTTTCGTCACCCTGCTGGTGCTGGCCCTGTTTGCCATGAAGGCCCTGGTGGGCGGCAAGAAGCGGGCGGAAGCGCAGACCCAGACCGCCAATGCGGCCGCCGAGCGCGAATCGATGCAGCGCCAATTGTCGGAAACCAGGATGCAGATGATGCAGGCCCAGGTCGAGCCCCATTTCCTGTTCAATACCCTGGCCTCGGTCGAGCACCTGATTCAGGTCGATCCGCCCCGCGCCTCGGCCATGCAGCGCAGTCTGATCCAATACCTGCGCGCCGTGCTGCCGCAGATGCGCGACAACGCGGTGGTGACCAATCTGGGCCGCGAAGTGGACATGGTCAAAGCCTATCTGAACCTGCTGAAAATGCGCATGGAAGAGCGCTTGACGGTCGACCTGCGCATTCCCGACGAGCTGCGCAGCGCCGAGTTTCCGCCCATGATGCTGCAATCGATGGTGGAAAACGCCATCAAGCACGGCCTCGAATGCAAGCCCGAAGGCGGCAAACTGAGCGTGGTGGCCGAAGTGGTGGGCAGCAAGCTGCGCGTGACGGTGACGGACGATGGGGTGGGCTTCGGCGTCATGCCCAGCGACGGCACCGGCCTGGGCCTGCCGACCATCCGCGAGCGTTTAAAACTGCTGCATGGCGAACAGGGGCAGTTGCACATCGCCGCCAATTCGCCCAGTGGCGTCATCGCCACCATCGAAGTGCCGTACTACGTGGCGCGCCAGACCTGAACGGGGCCGCAGGATTGAGTCGTTGCACAAAGCGGCGATGTATTGAATAATTGGCACACCTGAACCTGAGTTTACGATCACGACAGACATCACATGCCTACAGCTATCATTGCCGACGACGAAAGATTGATGCGCGACCAGCTGCGCATGCGCCTGGGCCAGGTCTGGCCGGAACTGGACATCGTCGGTGAAGCAAAAAATGGCGAGGAAGCGGTCGAGCTGGTGCGACAGCTCAAACCCGATCTCACCTTTCTCGACATCCGCATGCCCGGCACCAATGGCATGGAGGCCGCCCGTCAGATCGGCAACCAGAGCAGTGTCGTCTTCGTCACTGCCTACGACCAGTACGCCGTGGAAGCCTTCGAGCGGGGCGCCATCGATTACGTCTTGAAGCCGCCCGAGCAGGAGCGCCTGCAGGTGACGGTGGAGCGCCTCAAGGAAAAGCTGGGCCAGCCGAAAGCCCTGGTCAACGACAGCGTCACCCAGATGCTGTCCCAGCTGGCCGAGAAAATGGCGGCGCCCAAGCCGACCTATCTGCAGTGGATCCAGGCCAGCATCGGCCAGGATTTGCGCATGATACCCGTGGAAGACATCCTGTTTTTCCGCTCCGACGAAAAGTACACCTGCGTGCAGACGGACAAGTTCGAAGCCCTGATCCGCAAGCCCGTGCGCGACCTGGCCGAAGAGCTCGATCCTTCCCTGTTCTGGCAGATTCACCGGGCCACCCTGGTCAACGTCAACGCCATCGAAGGGGTCACCCGCGACTTGCGGGGCCGCCACCTGGTGATGATCAAGGGCAAGCCTGAAAAGCTGGAAGTAAGCCGCAGCTTCCTGCATCTGTTCAAGCAGATGTAAGGCTGCGGACCGAGCGGCGCGGCGGCGGCTTCGGCTGCGCCGCCTCAATCCGCCGATCTCTCCCGGGTCAACAATGGTGGCATCGCCACTTTGCTTGACCGCCATGCCCAGCCTGCTCAAAGGTGCTGCCATATTCAGCCTCGGCGCGGCCGCCGGTTTCCAGCTTGCCCGCCGCGCGCCCCCGCCGGCCCTGCCGGGGCGCGGCCACGAGATCATCTCGCACGCCTCCGAAGCCATCATTTCCACCAACCGGCACAACACCATCGTGATGGCCAATCCCGCTGCCGCGGCCTTGTTCGCCACCACCGTCGATGCCATGCAGCAGGCGCCGCTGGCCCGCTTCCTGTCGCCCCTGCCCGCCACCAGCGACGGCCTGCCCCTTTTTTTCCGCGACAGCGGCCGGGCCGGGCGGCGGGCCACCGATTACGCCGTCTCCGGCATCCGCGCCGACGGCAGCAGCTTCCCCATTGAAGGCTCGGCCGCGACCGTCATCGAACATGGCGAACCGATCCACACCATCATCTTGCGTGATATGACGGACCGCCAGGAAGTACATGAAAAACTGAGCCGCTCGCACACCCAGCTGCGCCAGCTGTCCGCGGCCCTGCAAACCATCCGCGAAGAAGAACGCACCCACATTGCGCGCGAATTGCACGACGACCTGGGCCAGTTGCTGGCGACCCTGCGTATGGATTTGACCTTGTTGCGGCGCGACCAGAGCCAGGCCTCCAACAACGGCAACCATGTCATCAAGCTGATCGACGGCATGGAACAGAACCTGATGACGGCCATCACCTCGCTGCGCCGCATCGCCACCAATCTGCGCCCCCGTGCCCTCGATGAAGGCGGCCTGTTCTTTGCCCTGCAGGGCTTGCGCGATGAATTTGTCGAACGCTACGGCTTTACCTGCACCCTGTACGCGGACGAGGCGGAACTGCGCCTGGGCGACACGGCCAGCACGGCCATCTTTCGCATCGTGCAGGAAGCGCTGACCAATATCGCCCGCCACGCCCACGCCAGCAACGTCACCATCACCCTGTACCGGGTCGACAGCGAAGTGTTGCTGACGGTGCGCGACGACGGCCGCGGCATCCAGCCTGGCGACCTCGACAAGGCTGCCTCGCTGGGCCTGGTGGGCATGCGCGAGCGGGTGCTGGCCTTGAACGGCGACATCACCATCAGCGGCGAAGAGCCGTCCGGCACCCGCATCGACATCGTGCTGCCCCTGCTGGTACGCACTGACTGAACAGCAAGATGCGAGGTGCTTCTGTCATCAAGATGACATACTGAACAATTATGATCTCCCTCGATCTCGGGTGTTCATGGTGAATCACCCGCATCCAACTGGAGAACTACATGCAATTCAAACGCCTGGCACTCGCCGTCATCGCGGCTGCGCCGCTCTGCGCCTTTGCGCAATCGAATGTCACTATTTACGGCATCGTCGATGCGGCCCTGTCCAAGGAAGATACCGGCGCGCCCAATGGCAAACGGACCCTGCAGCTAAACTCGGGCAACCAGTCGAGCAGCCGCTTCGGTTTCCGCGGCAGCGAAGACCTCGGCGGCGGCATGAAAGCCATCTTCAATCTCGAAGGCGGTTACGACGTCAGCACCGGTGTGGGCGATGCCGCCCTGTTCGGCCGGCGCTCCATCGTCGGCCTGGAAACGGAATTCGGCACCCTGACCATCGGCCGCGAGTACTCGCCGATCGCCGCCATCGCCGGTGCCACCGACGCTCTCGGCCAGGGCTTCTATGGCTCGAACCTGTCCGCGTTCAATAACACCTTCGGCGGTGGCCACCTGACCCGCCGCTTGTCGAACTCGGTCAACTACAAGAGCAATACCTACAGCGGCTTCTCCCTGCTGGCCGCCTACAGCGCCGGCGAACAAGCCTCGCCCACGCCCATCACCACCCCTGCCCCGGACAGCCTGAACCTGCGCGGCGTTGCCCTGCAATACAGCAACGGCGGCCTCTACATCGGTGGCGGCTATCACGAGTACAACCGCCTCGCTTCCGGCAAGGACAAGGAATCGGCCATCGGCGCCGCCTACAAGTTCGGTGATTTCGAGGTCAAGGGCAATTACATGGTGGGTGACCAGACCGGCCCGAACAACAAGTTCGAGCAGTACAACATCGGCGGCACCTACAGCCTGAACGCCAACAAGTTCTTCGTCAACTACCAGCAAAACAAGATCGAGACTGGCGCCAAAGGCAATGCCGTCACCCTGGCCTACAGCTACAACCTGTCGAAGCGCACCAATATGTACGCCTCGTACGCCAGGCTGGACAACAACAACCTGGCCGCCTTCGGCCTGTTCGCTTCGACCCCGTCGGTGGTGCCGCCAGCGGCAGCGCTGGGTAGCGATCCGTCGGCGTTCAGCCTGGGTATCCGCCACTCGTTCTAAGCGTAAGTCGGGGACTGGCCCTGCGGGCCTGTCCCCATGTTGACTTTGCTTCTGATCTGAAAATGGGGACTGGCCCGCAGGGCCAGTCCCCGGTGCTACTTAAGCCGGCAACTCAGCAACCAGTAATATTCCAGCCGCGTAATCCGAATCTCCCGCACCGCATTGCCCAAGCGCTTCCTCAGCGAACTGTCCGAGGGATAGGTCTTCGGAATCTCATAGCGCTCTCCATCGGGCGCCGTTTCAATCTTGTAGGTATTGCCTTCGAGGTCGGTGCGCGCCACCGTGGGGCTGCTGCCTTCCACATACACATCGTCGAGCAGCACCAGCAAAGTGTCCTTGCCTACCTTCGCACGCAGTTGCGCAAGAAATTTGTCTTGCTGGTCGCGCTTGACGTGCGACCACCAGAAGCCGATGAAAATGGCGGTGAAGCTGCCCAGCTCGAGCGGTAGATCGAAGGCGTCGGCCTGGCGCCAGCTTACCTTGTCGGATGGCAGATGGCGCGTCTGGGCCAGCGCCAGCAGTTCTGGATTGATGTCGGTGGCGACCACGTGCTCGGCGACTTCGGCCAGCACGGCGGTCCACCAGCCGGTGCCGCAGGCCAGCTCCAGCACGGTGTGGCCGTCGAGCAGCTCGGCGACCCGCTCGACCATTTCTTCCAGGTCGTCCTGGCGTTCGGGAATGTCATAGGCAGCGTCGATGGCGGCGGCGCTCTTGGCGTAAAACTGGGCGGATTGTTCAGTAATCATGGTGTGAAGCTCACAGCTCGTAGGTTTCCTTGGCGCCATTCATGGCCGATTCAACCATCTTGCGGTTGAGCGTGGGCGCCAGCAATTCAATAAAAGTGTAGATGTAGCTGCGCAGATAGGCGCCCTGCTTGACGGCCACCCGCGAGACATTGGTGCCGAACAGGTGGCCGACGGAAATGGCGCGCAGGTTCTTGTCGCGCTCGCTGTCGAAGGCCATGCCGGCAATGATGCCCAGACCCATGCCCAACTCCACATAGGTCTTGATGACGTCGGCATCGATGGCTTCCAGCAGCACGTCGGGCTTGAGGCCGCGCAGGCTGAAGGCGTGGTCGATCTTGTTGCGGCCGGCGAAGGCGGAATCATAGGTGATCAGGGGATAGGACGCAATTTCTTCCAGCGAGACCGTTTTCGAGCCCAGCAGAGCGTGCTCGGGCGGCACCACCACCACGTGTTCCCACTGGTAGCAGGGCAAGGTGATCAGGCCATCGATGTTGGCAATCGATTCGGTGGCAATGGCGAGGTCGGCCTGGTCGCTCTTGACCATGTCCGCAATCTGGCGAGGATTGCCTTGCAGCAGGGACAGGCGCACCTTGGGGTATTTCTGCATGAAGGCCTGCACCACTTTCGGCAAGATGTAGCGGGCCTGGGTGTGGGTGGTGGCAATGGTGAAACTGCCGCTGTCCTGGGCCGCGTATTCCTTGCCGATGCGTTTCAGGCTGTCGATTTCCTGCATGATCAGCTCGACCGACTCCAGCACCAGGCGGCCCGGCTCCGTCAAGCCCCGGATTCGCTTGCCGTGGCGCGTAAAGATATCGACGCCCAATTCTTCTTCCAGCTCGATGATGGCCTTGGACACCCCCGGCTGGGAGGTGAACAGGGCCTTGGCTGCATCCGTCAGGTTGAAATTCTGGCGCACCGCCTCGCGCACGAAGCGCAATTGATGAAGGTTCATATTGTTTTTGTGTGGAAAATCTGTGGCAGAGAGGGCTCGTGCAGCATTTTATAAGAATGCTTATACCAGATACGAATATAAGCAAATAAATTCTCAGTCCTTTGGAATATGCAGCCTCCTCCTTATCATAAGGATTAGTTTGGGGCCCCCACAGGATCATTTATGTACCGTTACGACCAGTTTGACCATCTCATCGTGCGCGAGCGCATTGCCCAGTACCGCGACCAGGTGCGGCGCCGCCTCGGCGACGAGCTGACGGAGGCCGAATTCCTGCCGCTGCGCCTGCAAAACGGCCTGTATATGCAGCGCCACGCCTACATGCTGCGCATTGCCGTGCCCTACGGCCTGCTCAGCTCGCGGCAGATGCGCATGTTTGCCCACATTGCCCGCAAATACGACCGCGGCTACGGCCACTTCACCACCCGCCAGAACATCCAGTTCAACTGGATCGAGCTGGAGCAGACGCCCGACATCCTGGCCGACCTGGCCTCAGTGGAAATGCACGCCATCCAGACTTCCGGCAATTGCATCCGCAACATCACTTCGGACGAGTTTGCCGGGGTGGCCGCCGACGAGATCATCGATCCCCGTCCCTTCGCGGAAATCCTGCGCCAGTGGTCGACCTTCCACCCCGAATTCATCGCCCTGCCCCGCAAGTTCAAGGTTGCCATCAACGGCGCCCTGGAAGACCGCGCCGCCATCGCTGTCCATGACATCGGTTTGACGGTGGTGAAAAACGAGGCGGGCGAGATCGGCTTCAAGTTCATGGCCGGCGGGGGCATGGGCCGCACCCCCATCCTGGGCAGCGTGATCCGCGACTTCCTGCCCTGGCAGCACCTCTTGACCTATACAGAAGCAGTGATGCGCGTCTACAACCAGCATGGCAGGCGCGACAACAAATACAAGGCCCGCATCAAGATTCTCTTGAAAGCCCTGGGCGTGGAAGAATTCACCCGCCAGGTGGAAGCGGAGTGGGCCGACTTGAAAGACGGTCCGGAAACCCTGACGGAGGCGGAATTGTCGCGCGTGGCGGCATTCTTTGCCCCGCCCGCCTACGCCAGCCTGGCGGACATCGATCCCCGGGCGGCGCATCCGGAAAAAGCCTTTGCCAACTGGCTGGGCCGCAATGTGCAGCCCCATAAAATGCCGGGCTACGCGGCCGTCATCCTGTCCTTGAAGAAAACCGGCGTGCCGCCGGGCGACGCCACCGCCGCCCAGATGGACTTCGTCGCCGACATGGCCGACAAGTACAGCTTCGGCGAGTTGCGCGTCACCCACGAGCAAAACTTGGTGCTGGCCGACGTCGAGCAGGGCCGCCTGTTCGAGCTGTGGACGGAAATCAAGGCCCGCGGCCTGGCCACGCCGAACATCGGGCTCTTGACTGACATCATCTGCTGCCCCGGCGGCGATTTTTGCTCGCTGGCCAACGCCAAGTCCCTGCCGATTGCCGCCGCCATCGCGGAGCGCTTCGACAACCTCGATTTCCAGCACGACATCGGCGACATCGAATTGAATATTTCCGGCTGCATCAATGCGTGCGGCCACCACCACGTCGGCTCCATCGGCGTGCTGGGCGTGGACAAGGACGGCAGCGAGTTCTACCAGGTCTCGATCGGCGGCGCCCAGGGCAATGCCCCCGCCATCGGCAAGATCATTGGCCCCTCGTTCTCGGCCCTGCAAATGCCCGAAGTCATCGACCGCCTGCTGCAAGTGTATGTGCGCGAGCGCTTCGAGGGTGAGCGCTTTGCCGAGACGGCGCAGCGCCTGGGGATTGCCCCATTCAAGGAAACCGTCTACGCCACTCCCATCAATGGCGGCAGCCTCGTCGGAGAAGATCACTATGCTTGAACATCACCCCCGCATCATCAAGGGCCATGAGATTGTTGCCGACGACTGGCAGGTATTGCGCCTGGACGAAGGCCAGACGGCCGAACAAGTTGAGCTGCCCGAAGGCAAGCTGATCGTCCCCTTGGCCGTGTGGCAAGCTCGCCAGGCCGAGCTGGCCACACGCGCTGCCGCCGGCGTCTGGCTGGCGCCGGACGAACGCGCCGACGCCGTCAAGGCCGACCTGCCGCGCCTGGCCGTGATCGCCGTCGACTTCCCGAAATTTACGGACGGCCGCGGCTATTCGACTGCGTTTAACCTGCGCAAGCGCCTTGGCTGGACGGGTGAGCTGCGTGCCATTGGCGACGTGTTACGCGATCAATTGTTCTCGATGCGGCGGGTGGGCTTCGACGCCTATGCCGTGCGGGCCGACCGCTCCGTCGACGACGCCCTCAAAAGCCTGACGGATTTCACGGAAACTTACCAGGCCTCGATCGACCAGCCCCTGCCCCTGTTCCGCCGCACCGAGCGCAAGGCCGAGCCTGCCGACGCGGTCGACGTCGGCTTCGGGATTTGAAAGAACCACATGGCTGACCTCCACACCCTCGTTGCCGACACCAGCGCCACCCTGACGCGGGTCGCGCGCGACTTTTCTCCCGCCGTGTTCGCCTCGAGCCTGGCGGCGGAAGACATGGTACTGACCGACCTGATCTTGAAAGCGCGCCTGCCGATCGGCATTTTTTCGCTCGACACGGGCCGCCTTAATCCCGAAACCGTGGCCGTGATCGACGCCGTGCGTGCGCGCTATCACTACAACATCGCCGTGTTTCACCCGCAAGCCCAGCTGGTGGCCGACTACGTGGCCAACAATGGCTTGAACGCCTTCTACGACAGTGTCGAGATGCGCCGCGAATGCTGCCGCATCCGCAAGGTCGAACCGCTGGGCCGCGCCCTGGCCGGCAAGCGGGCCTGGGTCACGGGCCAGCGCCGCAGCCAGTCGAGCACCCGCGCCGAACTGGCCGTGCAGGAAGACGATGCGGCCCACGGCATGGTGAAATTCAATCCCCTGGCCGACTGGTCCGAACAAGACGTGTGGGATTACATCCGCGCCAACGACGTCCCCTACAACGCCTTACACGACCAGGGTTTCCCCTCGATCGGCTGCGCCCCTTGCACCCGCGCCATCGAACCGGGCGAAGACGTCCGCGCCGGCCGCTGGTGGTGGGAAAACCCCGACCAGAAAGAGTGCGGCCTGCACATGGTCGACGGCAAACTGATTCGCATTAAATCTGTCGCGGCCTAGTCCGCAAAGGCAAACCATGAACACCCTGAGCGATCTCCCGCACGCCTCCCCCCGCGTGCTCACCGACGTCAACGCCCGCCACCTGGACGCGCTGGAATCGGAAGCCATCCACATCCTGCGCGAAGTGGCGGCCGAATGCAGCAATCCCGCCCTGCTCTTCTCGGGCGGCAAGGATTCCGTCGTCCTGCTGCGCCTGGCTGAAAAGGCTTTTCGGCCCGGTAAATTTCCCTTTCCGCTGGTGCACATCGACACGGGCCATAATTTTCCCGAAGTGATCACCTTCCGCGACCAGCGGGTGGCCGAACTGGGCGAGCGCCTGATCGTCGGCTCGGTGGAAGAGTCCATCAAGAAAGGCACGGTACGGCTGCGCAATCCAGCCACCGATTCGCGCAACGCGGCCCAGGCCGTCACCCTGCTGGAAACGATTGCCGAACACGGTTTTGACGCCTGCATCGGCGGCGCCCGCCGCGACGAAGAAAAAGCTCGCGCGAAAGAGCGCATCTTTTCTTTCCGCGACGAGTTCGGCCAGTGGGACCCGAAAGCCCAGCGCCCGGAACTGTGGGACTTGTATAACACCCGCGTCCACCCCGGCGAAAACATGCGCGTCTTCCCGATTTCAAATTGGACCGAGCTGGACGTATGGATGTACATCCAGCGCGAACAGCTGGCCCTGCCGCCAATCTACTTTGCCCACCAGCGCGAAGTGATTCCTCGCAACGGTCTGCTGGTGCCCTTGACGGATTTGACGCCGCCCCGCGAAGGCGAACAAGCGCAAACCCAGGTGGTGCGTTTCCGCACCGTCGGCGACATCTCCTGCACCTGCCCCGTGTCATCAAGCGCCGACACCGTCGAAGCCATCATTGCCGAGACGGCCATCACCCAGATCACCGAGCGGGGCGCGACCCGGATGGACGACCAGACCTCCGAAGCCTCGATGGAAAAACGCAAGAAAGCAGGGTATTTCTGATGAACGCATTTGTGGAACCCGTCACCCCCCCCACCGACGGCGACGCCAGCGCCGGCTTGCTGCGCTTTATCACGGCCGGCTCCGTCGACGATGGCAAGAGCACCCTGATCGGCCGGCTGCTGTTCGACAGCAAAGGCATCTTCGCCGACCAGCTCGACGCCATGTCGCGCTCGAAACACAAGCGCACCGTGGGCGACACGGTCGACCTGTCCCTGCTGACGGACGGCCTGGAAGCGGAACGGGAACAGGGCATCACCATCGACGTGGCCTACCGCTATTTCGCCACGCCCAAGCGCAAATTCATCATTGCCGACACGCCGGGCCATGAGCAGTACACCCGCAATATGGTGACGGGCGCCTCGACCGCCGACGCCGTCATCATCCTGATCGACGTGTCGAAAGTGAAGCTGAAAGAAGACGGCAGCACGGAACTGCTGATCCAGACCAAGCGTCACTCGACCATTGCCCACCTGCTGCAAATCGAACACGTCATCGTCGCCGTCAACAAGATGGACCTGGTCAATTACGACCAGGCCATTTATGAGCGCATCGTGGCGGCCTACAAGAGCTTTGCGGACAGCCTGGGCTTGAAGGACGTGACGCCGATTCCCCTGTCCGCCCTGTCCGGCGACAACGTGGTCGAGCCAAGCACCAAGATGCCGTGGTACCAGGGTCCGACCCTGATCTCCCTGCTGGAAAACCTGACGGTGCAGGAAGCGTCCCACCATGCGCCCTTCCGCTTCCCCGTGCAACTGGTGGCCCGCCACAACGGTCACGAAGCCAATGATTTCCGCGGCTACATGGGCCGCATCGAAGCGGGCAAGGTGTCGGTGGGCGACAAGCTGGTGGTGCAGCCCTCGGGCCAGGCCGCCACTGTGCGCGACATCGTGACCTTCGACGGCTCGCACGCGAGCGCGGTGGTGGGCCAGTCGGTCACCCTGCTGCTGGAAGAACATCTCGACATCTCGCGCGGCGACATGCTCTCCAGCAGTGCCGCGCCGGCGACGCTCCTGAAAAACGTGCTGGCGGACGTGTGCTGGATGGCTGATGAGCCGCTCGATCTGCGCCGCAAATACTGGCTCAAGCACGGCACCCGCCAGAGCGCCGCCAAGATCACGGCCATCGCCAGCATCCTCGACATCAACACCCAGCAGCGCATCAGTACGCAGGAGCGCAACAGCGCCGAAGCCTTGAAGTTGAACGACATTGCCCGCATCGGCATCACGGTGCAGCAGCCGCTGGCGGCCGACGACTACTCCGCCATCCGCGCCACCGGCGCCTTCATCCTGATCGATGAAGTCAGCCACCAGACGGTCGCAGCCGGTATGATTCGTCTCGAGGCTTGATTTTCACAAGCCGCTGACGGAGAGGCGCATGGCACATCTGGGCAAGGTGTTTTTGATCGGCGCCGGCCCTGGCGCCCAGGACTTGATCACCCTGCGCGGCGCCCGCCTGCTGGCCCAGGCCGAGGTGGTCCTGCACGACGCCCTGGTGGCGCCCGAGATGCTGGAACTGTGTCCGCAGGCGCAACTGGTGGACGTGGGCAAGCGCTGCGGCAAGTTGTCGGCCCGCCAGGACTGGATCAACAGCCAGCTGATCGACTACGCCCGGCAGTTCGCCTGCGTGGTGCGCCTGAAAGGGGGTGACCCCATGCTGTTCGGCCGCGCCGACGAGGAATTGCGCGCGTTGGAAGAGGCCGGCATCGAAGTCGACATCGTGCCCGGCATCACCACCGCCCTGGCTGCCGCGGCGGCCTGCAAACAACCGCTGACCCGCCGCGGCATCGCCCGCAGCGTCGCCCTGTTCACTTCCAGTACCGCGCCCGAACACGCCGACCCCATGCCCGTCACCCCGGACGCCGACACCATCGTGCAATACATGGGCGGCCGCGAAGCCATCGCCACGGCGCGCCGCCTGCTGGGCCAGGGCCGCGCACCGGGCACGCCCGTCGTCGCCGTGGAAAGCTGCAGCCGCCCGGAACAGAAAATCACCCGTTTATCGTTGGCCGAACTGGCCGAAGGGCTGGAGGTGGCGCACGGTCCCGTGTTGGTGATGATCGGCGAAGCCTTGCGCGCACGCAGCTAGGCGCACGCTTCAGCTGCGCTCGCCCAGCTCCCACAGCAAGGCATCGGCCATGCAGTAGATGCGCTCGCTCATGCTGGCCACCGACACCAGCGCTGCCGCCAGGCGGGCACTGGCAACAGCCGCATGGCGGTCGTTCTGCCACGCCGCCGCCTCGCGCTGCAGGGTGCGCATGTCTGCCTTGACGACGGCCAGCATGCGGCGAAATTCCCGGTCGGCCGCAATCGCCTCGACGTTACGCCCCGCCCGCAGCTCGGTCCGCACCAGCTCGAGTTTCCGCCCCATCGCCAGCAGCCGCCGCACCATCGTTTCCATCCGCCGCGCACAGGCAGCCTCGGCCAGCCACACCGGCAGCCGCACGTGGCGCAACACGTCCCCGCCCCGCCGCGCCCAGTCGACGATGGTCAGCAACAGCAAGCGGGACATATCGAGCAGCATGGGGAAGCCAAAAGAGCGCAAAAAGCACAGCGCGGTGCTGCCAGTGTGGGAGGACGACGGGGCGCTGTCAAAGGCGCACGTCAAGGGAGACTGTGAGCTGGCGCAAAGGCTGCGCAATCGCTCCGTGGGCAAACAGCGCGTTGAGCGGTCGGACTGAACGCGCCATGAAAAAAGCCACCGCAAGGTGGCTTTAGCATTACCGGCCCGAATCGCTTACGCCGACTTGCGACGCTTGAATGCGAATGCTGCAAAACCGAGGGCGATCAGACTGAGCGTGGTGGGCTCAGGCACGGCATTGGTCAAGACGATGTTGTCGATCGAAGCATGGCCGCCAGAGCTCGAGGTCAGAAGGGAGAAAGAACTGAGGTTGTTAAACCCGGTGAAGCTGTAGGTTTTCCACATCATGGTGGCATCGATGGTCTGCGTAACGCTGCCACCGCCGTGATGCATGAGGATGGCTCACAGTCCCTTTTTCGGCTCATACACGGGCTTTTCCATCTCCCCTTTCTCCACCATCGCCAGCACCCGCTGCAAATTCGCGCGCTCGGTCTCGTCTTTAGCGGACGCCACCAGTTTGCGCAAGATGGTGGCATGGGCCGTTTGCAGCGCCTGCGCCGCGGGCACGGCGATCTCGGGTTTGACGCCGACGTGTTCCCAGTTGGTCTTGGTGACGAAATTGGTGGTACGCGCGCTGGGGATGGCGACGACGATGCCGTGTCCGGCGCTGACCCGACGCACGGGATTGGAGGCGCCGTAGGTCGTCTCGCCGACCAGGGTGCCGCGCTGCTGGGCCTGGAAGTCGTAGGCGCAGTCTTCCGCGCCGGAACCGGTGCGGGCCGAGGTCAGCACGTAGACGGGTTTGTCGTAACGCTGGGCCACCGTCGGCACGGTCCAGAATTGCGTCGTCGTATTTTCTGGCCGGCTATAGATGTCGATCAGGTGGCGCGTGTCGCCCAGCGGAAAGAAGTGACTCATCAGGTAAGCCACATTGACGGGGCTGCCGCCGCCGTTGCGGCGCAGGTCGATGATCAAGGCCTCGGTGCCCGCCATCAGCGACATGGCGGCACTATAGGCCGGGCCGACAAATTCGGTCAGCCCGCCAAAGCTGCGGATCTCGATGTAGCCGATGTTGCCGGGCAGACGTTCGAGCTTGTCGATGCCGAAGCCCTGCCGCTCCGTGTTGTCGCGCCAGGCTGCCATGTCGGCGCGGCTGGGCAGCCCGGCGTCGCCGCTGGGCTCGCGAAAATCGTCGTCGACCAGGGCGCGAAAATGCAAGTCCTGGCTCAAGTCGCGCAAATCCTGCGACAGCGCCGCACTGAAGGCCTGCGCGCTGGTGGCGGATGCATAGCCGCCCGCGGCGTTCTTGTTGGCGATCGCCTTGCCGACCCGTTCGGCGACAGCGGGGTCGATGTAATTGGCGTTCAATTTCGCCGACAAGGTCTGCACGACCGCAGCCCGATCGGCCCCGCTCAAGGGGCGGTCGGCAGCCGCGCGGACCTGAGACGACCACTGCCACAACAAGGCACCAAACACGATACCTGCGACCAATTTCGTTTTGTCCGACATAGCTTCCTCCAGCTTGAACGATGCATCATTGCGTTGTTGTGAGAACAGCCGGCGCTGCCTGCGCCTGTGGCTTTTTTTCCAGGCCGCGCAGCGCTTCCGCCAGCGCCTGCATGTACGAGCGGCTGGCGCGCAGCACGCTGCCGTCGCGCAGGCGCAGCACGGCGTCCCGGTTGGTCAGCGAGCGCACCTCGGCAATTATGTCGAGCCGCACAATCGACGAGCGGTGCACGCGCTGGAACTGGCGCGGATCGAGCCGCATGGCGAGATGGTGCAGGCGTTCGCGCACCAGATAGGTCTTGCCGCCCACGTGCAGGATGGCGTAGTCGCCATCGGCCTCGATGCGCTCGACCTCGGTCACCGGGACCAGCAAGGTGCGCGATCCTGCCCGCACACTGAAGCTGCGTAGCGCCGGTGCGGACGATGCGGCAGGATCCTGGCCGCGATAAGGAAACGCCTGCTGCGCGCGGTCCAGTGCCTCCTCGAAGCGCTCGTCGTCGACCGGCTTGAGCAGGTAATCGAGGGCGGCCAATTCGAACGCCTGCAGGGCGAAACTGTCGTAGGCCGTCAGCAGGACCGCCATCGGCCGCTGCGCCGGCGGCAGCGCGGCCAGGACGTCGAGGCCCGACTTGCCCGGCATCTCGACGTCGACGAACACCAGGTCAGGCCGCAGGGCCACGATGCCCGTGTAGGCGCTGGCGCCGTCGCCGAATTCGCCCACCAGTTCAAATTCTTTGCGCTGCGCCAGCCTGACCTTGACCGCCAGCCTGGCCAGCGGCTCGTCGTCGACGATCACGACCCGGATCGTCATGCGGCCGCCTCGGCACTGCGCAGCGGCATGAGGATGCGCACGCCGAAGCGGCCGTCCGGGCGCCAGCCCGCCTCGACCTGCTGGTCGGCGCCGTGCAGATGGCGCAGGCGTTCGCGCACATTGGTCAGGCCGATACCGCTGCCCTCGCCCGTCTGCGGCTTGCCGTCGTTGCGCACGTCGACCCGCAGGCGCGCGCCGTCGCGCTCGACCAGGATATCGAGCCGCCCCGGCGCTGCCAGCGGCGCGATGCCGTGGCGGATCGCGTTCTCGACCAGGGGCTGCAGCATCAGGTAAGGTACCACGCTGCCCAGCAGGCCGGGGCCGGTCTTCATCGTCAGGATCAGGCGCTCGCCCAGGCGCGCCTTTTCAATGGCGAGGTAGGCATCGAGCAGGGCCAATTCGTCGGCCAGCGCATGTTCGTGGCGGCCATCGTGGGCGAGCGTGGCACGCAGGAAGTCCGACACGCAAGCCAGCATGCGGTTCGCCTCCCGGTTGGACTGGGCCGACACCAGCGCTGAAATGGCGTTGAGGGAATTGAACAGGAAGTGGGGATGGACCTGCAGCCGCAAGGCGCGCAGCTCGGCATCGCGCGCCGCACCTTGCGCCTCGGCCAGATGCAGGCGCATCCGCTGCAGCGACAGATAATAGGCCGCTACCGCATGCACCGCGCAAAAGGCGATCAAAGCCAGCCAGCAACTGTCGAGTCCCCGCGCCAGCCTGTCCCAGTGGTAGCCCTGTTCCATGCCCAGCCAGATCCCCAGGCTCTGCCCCATCAGCGCATTGGCGAGGGCCATGGCGTAGGTGAGGGGCAGCAAGATCGCCCCCATCCGCAGCCACGGCCATTCGCGCCGCCACATCGTCCGCTGCAAGATGGTCAAGGGAATCAGCCACAGCAGGCAAGCGACCACGAACACGCTGCGAAAGGACACGATATACCTGTCGCCGGCGGCAGGCAGGCCGAGGATGATCATGCAGGCACACACGGGCAGCGCGGCCAGCACAGGAACGAGCAAGGGTGTTTCGATTTTCACGCGGGCTTCCCGGAATTGCAACTCTGCAATTCTAGCGTTTCAGGCAAGCCTTGGATCGAGATAAAAGCGCGCATTGCAGGGCCGGAGGCAATAAAGTCTCCAGCCTAGGTGATCGTGCAGACGGCGGTCCAGTCAAATGCGCCGACCCGTGCACGCCTTGCGGCGGGCCGGTGGATGCTACCGGCTGGTTGGATCAGGCAAAGCCTGCACACAATAATTTGTCATCGCCTCAATGACGGCAGGATCTTCTCCTACCGCCCCCGCCACCGTGATCGCCATGCCCGGATGGGCGGCGCGCAGCGCTTCCACCAGCAGGGGCAGGTCGCGCAGCAGGTGGCCGCCCTGGCCGAGGAACACGGGGACGATGGTCAGGCTGTCGACCCCGTTTGCTGCAAGGCGGGCCGCTTCGGCGGGCAGGCGCGGTTCCATCAGTTCGAGGAAGGCCAGCGAGACGGGCGTACCGGGCAGGCGGGCGGCGGTGGCGTCGCGCAGGCGTTCGAACGGCGCAGCCCAGGAGGCGGCGCGGGCGCCGTGGGCGAACAGGATCAGGGCGGATTGACGCATGGCAGTGTTCCTAATGGCGATCCACGCGCCAGATGGCGCCCAGGGCCAGCAGCAGGTAGAGCAGGCTGGGCGCGATGGCGGTGATGACGGGCGGCCAGGTGGTCAGCACGCCCAGGTGCGAGAACAGGGTATTCACCAGCGGGAAGCTGATACCGATCATGATGCCGATGAAAATCTTCAGGCTGACGCCGCCGCTGCGGCTTTGCAGGTAGGCAAAGGGCAAAGCCAGCGCCATCAGGACAAAAATGGCCAGCGGGTCGAACAGCTTTTTCCAGAAGGCGATTTTAAAGCGCTCCGTTTCCTGTTTGTTGTCGGCCAGGTGGCGGGTGTAGACGGCCAGTTCGTTGGCGGACATGCGGTCGGGATCGGCCGAGGACACCGTCAGGATTTTCGGTGTCACTTCCGACACCAGCGGCAGGCTGGGCAGCTTGCGGGTGGTGACGATGCTGGTGTCCTGGCCCAGCATGCCCTTGACGATGGCGTCGTCGCTGGCGGCCGGGCTCGCGTCATCGCCGCGGGTGTTGGCGAACAGGGTTTCCGTCACGTCGGCCAGGCGCCAGGTGCTGTTGCCTTCGAAGGTGGCGCTGGCGGCCGTGACGAGCGAGCGCAGGCGCATGCGGGTATCGAATTCATACAGGCGCACGCTGAGCAGCTGGCCGTCCGGCTTGATCTGCGCGGCATTGAAAAAGCGCGAACCCGTGACAGTGCCCGTGGTGCCCTCGGCGTGCACCACATCCTTGGTCCACATGCCGGAGCGGAAAGCTTGCGACACCGTCGCGCCTTTCGCATTGAGCTTGACTTTTTCGGCCAGCGGCGCCGAGCGCGGGGTGATCACTTCGCCAAAGAAAAAGGTCACCAGCACGAACACGATGCCGATCTTGAACACCATGGCCATCGCTTGCCGGGTCGACATCGACGAGGCGCGCATGATGGTGAATTCGGAACTGGCGGCAAACTGCGACAGGGCGTAGATGGTGCCGATCAGGGCCGCCACCGGCATCACCTCATACACATGGCCGGGCAGCAGCAAGCTGACGTACAGAAAAGCATGCTGGATCAGGTAGCCGCCCTGCCCCACGGCCGGCAGCTCGGCCGTCAAGTCCATGAAGGCGGTCAGTGCCAGCAGGGCGACCAGCACGAATACGACGGCCTGGATGATGTTGACGGCGAAATAGCGCTGCAGGATTTTCATGGCTGGCCTCCCGCGGCCAGGGCCTCATTGCCGTGGGCATGACGGCGCCGTTTCCAGGCAGCCAGCAATACCAGTGGATGGTAGCGATGGTTGACATTCAGGCGCCAGGCGAACAAGACCACGGCGGACAACAGCACCACCAGATGGATGGGCCACCAGCCCAGCGCGAAATGGAGTTTTTCCTGCTTCACGCTGGCTTCCGTCAGCTTCACCAGATTGCTGTAGGTGAAGAAGATAAGCATCGCCAGGATCAGGTTGGCGGAGCTGCCGGCGCGGGGATTGACGAAGCCGAGCGGAATGGCCAGCAGCATCAGGAAGGCGCACATGACGGGCGCGGCGATGCGCCACAGCAGTTCGGCGCGTGTGTAGCGGTTGGGCACCAGCAGCAGGGCCGGGGTCGACAGGCTGTCCACCGGCAAGTCCGCGCCCAGCACGGGCACCTTGGTGGCCACGCGCATGCTGTAACGGCCGAATTCCATGGTCTGGAAGTCGGCCAGGCCGGGCGTGCCCTGGTAACGCCTGCCATTCTTGAGCACCAGGAACTGACCGCCTTTGCCGTCCGGCTCGATCACGCCTTCCTTGGCGACCACCACCGTGTTGACGCCTTTTTCTATCGTGTTGACGAACACGTTCTGCACGACGTTCTGGGTATTGGCGCCCCCTTCCACGAAAAATACGCGGTTGGTGCCGGCCGATTCGCGGAACTGGCCGGGCGCGACCTTTTTCAAATCCTCGCGCTTTTCAAAGCGCTGGACGAATTCATTACTTTTCATTTTCGCCCACGGCGTGGCGACAAAACTCAGGGCCCCCGTCAGGATAATCAGGGGCAGGCCGAAACTCATGACCGGCCAGATCCATTTTGCGAGCGACTGGCCGGAGGCGAACCACACCACCATTTCCGAGTCGCGATAGGTGCGCGTGACCACTGCCAGCACGGCAATAAAGCCCGTTAAAATAAGGATGGTGGGCAGATTGCCCAATACCGCGAAGACGATCAGGGCAATCACGTCGCTGGAGGCGACCTTGCCGCCGGCGGCCCGGCCCAGGATGGAAATCAGGGTCCAGGTCACGAAGATTGAAAACAGCACCGTGAAGGTGGCGCCAGCGGAACTGGCCAAATCCCGTCGAAGGGCGCGTTGAAAAATCATTCGGAAGTTATAATCACTGGTTGAAATGCGCGTCACAAAACGAAACGGAGAATCCAATGGACTTTAGCATAAAAGCATACGACACAAAGAACCCCATCCTGTCAGCCAAAACCGGCTGCGTCGCTGTGGCGGTATATGAAAATAAAAAACTGTCGGCAGCGGCGGCAAGCCTGGACCAGAATGGCGAACTGACTGCGGCGCTCAAGTCCGGCGACATCTCCGGCAAGCCTGGTTCGACCCTGTTGTTGCGCGGCGTGGGCGGCGCCACCGCGGCGCGCGTGCTGCTGGTGGGCATGGGCAGCGCCGATGCTCTCAGCGAAAAATCCTTCATGACGGCTGTGCATGCCACCATCAAGTGCTTCGGCCAGGTGGGCGCGAACGACGCCATTATCGCATTTCCCATGACGGAAGTGAAAGGCCGCGACCTGGCCTGGTCCCTCCGCAGCATCGTCATCGCCGCCCATGAAGCGGAGTTCCGCACGGACGGCCAAAAGAGCAAGAAAGATCCCGAGCGCACGGGCGTCAAAAAACTGGTGCTGGCCGTCGATTACGTCGACGCCAAGACCAAGGCCGCACTGGCCCAGGCCCAGGCGATCGCCCGGGGCATGGACCTGACCAAGGAACTGGGCAACCTGTCCGCCAACGTCTGCACCCCGACTTACCTGGCCAACACGGCCAAGAAGCTGGGCAAGGACTATAAATTCGACGTCGAAGTGCTGGACCGCAAACAGCTCGAAGCGCTCAAGATGTACAGCTTCCTGTCCGTCACCAACGGCAGCGAAGAGCCGCCCAAGTTCATCGTGTTAAAACATATGGGCGGCAAGAAGAACGATGCGCCCGTCGTGCTGGTCGGCAAGGGCATCACCTTCGACACAGGCGGCATCTCGCTCAAGCCCGGTCCTGGCATGGATGAAATGAAATACGACATGGGCGGCGCCGCTTCGGTCCTGGGCACCTTCCGCGCCATCGGCGAGATGGGCTTGAATCTGAACGTGGTGGGCATCATCGCCGCCTGCGAAAACATGCCCTCCGGCCGCGCCACCAAGCCGGGCGACATCGTCACCTCGATGGCCGGCCTGACCATCGAGATCCTCAACACCGACGCCGAAGGACGCCTGGTGCTGTGCGACGCCCTCGCCTACGCCGAGCGCTTCCACCCCGCCGCCGTGGTCGACATCGCCACCCTGACGGGCGCCTGCATCGTCGCGCTGGGTCACCACAACAGCGGCCTGTTCGCCCGCGACGACGACGCCAGCAACCACCTGGCCCAGGAGTTGATGGACGCCGGCCAGCAAGCAAGCGACACCGCCTGGCGCCTGCCTATCGGCGAGCTGTACAACGACCAGCTGAAGTCGAATTTCGCCGATCTGGCCAACATCGGCACCCCCGGCGGCGCCAGCTGCACCGCCGCCGCGTTCCTGGAAAACTTTACGCGCAACTATACTTGGGCGCATCTGGATATTGCGGGTACCGCGTGGAAGTCTGGCGGCGCAAAAGGCGCGACGGGGCGTCCTGTGCCTTTGCTGTCGACCTTCCTGATCAACCGTAGCTGATCAAACAAAAGTACACCCCTACTTTTGTTTGGATTAAGCTGATCAAACAAAAGTACACCCCTACTTTTGTTTGAATTAGTCAGGTAAAAATGACCGGCAGAGCCGGATCATTTTCGTGAGCAACCCCGATGCGTATTCGAGGGCGCCTCGAAGAATTGGGCCGGGAAAGCGCGAACGCGCAAAACATAAAGCGGATCATTGTATTTGCTTTATGTCGTTGAATTCGGCGAATGCAAAAAAAGGGGACTGGCACTCGCTGCCTGTCCCCGATCTCAGTTAAAACATCGCGCTGCCCGTCTCAACAATGGCGGCAACCCCCGTCCCCTGCTCCGCCTGCATCAGCACCGTCACCGTCGCCGGATAATCGAAGCCCGCACCCGAGCGGCGGTCGACGTAATAGCCCAGCCCCCCGCTGACCACGGCATTGCCGATCATCTTGCCCACGCCATACTGCGAAGCGACTGCTTCGACGCTGCTGCCCACGCCCTGGCGGGCGCAGTCGAAGGTGAGCGCATCATCGCTCTTGCGCACCGTGACGCGGCCGGGCGTGGTCACGAACCAGCGCCCATTCCTGTTCGACAGCACGCAGCCGACGCCGCCCACCTCGCTGTGGCCCAGCACGGAGCGCACTTCGATTTCCTGCTGGGCCGATTCGGTGACGGTGGCGCAGCCGGCCAGCAAGGCAAGGGCAAACAGGGGGGCAAACAGGCGCATGATCGATCCAGGTAAGTGAAGCACTATCCTGTTTACGGCAGCGCCGGCCAGATCATGAGGGCGCAAAAGCAAAGGGCCCGCTGGGGCCCTTGATGCGATGCTGAGAAATTTTACGCGACCGCTTCGAAGCGGGGACGCTGCTGGCCGTCGACCTCGACCAGCTCGAAGAAGACGGCTTTCGGACGCGTCCAGATGGAGCCGTTGGCGGCGCGGTAGACCACCATCTCCGACAAGTCCGATTCCAGGGTGGCCATGCAGACCAGCTCGTACAGACCGCCCTTGTAGTGCCGAAATCGTACAGGCGGCTGCGGCATCAGCTGTCGGCTTTTTGCTCGGCCAGGGCCTTCTGTTTCTTCTTCAGATTCTGGATCACCTTGAGGGCAGCTTCGATGCCGGCGGCATCGTCCAGGTCGCTGAAGGCGTCCAGCACTTCATTGAGGACGCGGTTGCGCATGGCGGCCTCGTCGGCCTGGATTTCCTTGGGCGCCTTGGCAGGAGCCGGCTTCGGTGCGGCGGCGGCAGTCTTGCCATGGGCCAGAGCGGCTTGCCAGATCACCCAGCGGCGCTGGGTCTCGAACACCAGGTATTCATCGGGTTTATCTTCACGGCGACGCACAATGTGCCCGTCACGTTGTGCCCATGCCTCAAATGCACTGCGCATTTTTATCCTTTACACACGCTAATCTCGCGTTTTGCACTACAGGGAAATACAACATTTCCTAATAGTATCATCCATTGGAGGAATTTCAACACACTATTCAATCCAAACCGCGTTATTTTGTAGTCATGAAAACAACGACTTGCCTCCGGACCGGGTCGAACTTTCACCATAGCAATACTACACTGCGCGTTGTAGCGATGCAATATTCGATACCCTGTCAGTAACAATAGGCTACTTTCGCCGCTTTGTCTCCCATTTGTTACAATTTGCCACAGATTGCGCCCCGGCGGAACAAAAAGACAACAGATTTTGTTCGACAGCCATCAAACTCGGTCGCACCTCGACCCTGTCCAGATCAATGCTTTCCTGGCCATTTTGCCTCATCGACACTATTCCACTTTCCCATGAAAATAGCAACCTGGAATGTTAATTCCCTGAATGTGCGTTTGCCACATCTGCTGCAATGGCTGGCCGCCCATCCGGTCGACATCTTGTGCTTACAAGAGACCAAACTGATCGATGAAAAGTTCCCGGTGGCGCAAATCAATGCGGCCGGCTACCAGGTCGCTTTCAGCGGCCAGAAGACCTACAACGGCGTCGCCATCCTCTCCAGACTGCCGATCGAAGACGTCGTCAAGAACAATCCCCGCTTCGAGGATGCCCAGCAGCGCATCCTGGCCGCCACCATCGGCGGCATGCGCATCGTCTGCGCCTACGTCCCCAACGGCCAGGCGGTCGACTCCGAGAAATACCATTACAAACTGGCCTGGCTTTCGGCCCTGCGCGACTGGCTGGCCGAGGAGATGGCGGCGCATCCGCAACTGGCCCTGCTGGGCGACTACAACATCGCTCCCGAAGACCGCGACGTGCACGATCCCGCCGAGTGGGCAGGCAAGATCCACTGCTCGGACCCGGAACGCGCCGCGCTCACCGCCCTGTCCGCGCTGGGTTTGACGGATGCCTTCCGCCTGTTCGAGCAGCCCGAGAAATCGTACAGCTGGTGGGATTACCGCATGCTCGGTTTCAGGCGCAACCGGGGGCTGCGGATCGATCACATCCTGCTGTCGGCGGCCTTGAAGGCGCGCTGCACGGGCTGCAGCATCGACCGCGATCCACGCACCTGGGAGCAGCCGTCGGATCATGTGCCGGTGATTGCGACGCTGAATTAAAATGGGGTCTGGCACTCGCTGCCTGACCCCGGTGTCAGGCAGCGAGTGCCAGACCCCGCCCTACGTTTTCAGCCGCGTAACCACTTGCGGCGCCGGCACCGGCTTCGAGAACAGATAACCCTGCGCATACGTGCAGCCCGCATCGGCCAACAGGGCAAACTGCCCCTCCGTCTCCACGCCCTCGGCCACCACCTGCAGCTGCAGGCTGTTGGACAGGGCGATGATGGCGCTGACGATGGCGCGGTCTTCGGCGCTCTCTTCCAGGTCCTTGATGAATGCGCGGTCGATTTTCAGTTTGTGGACGGGAAAGCGCTTCAGGTAGGCCAGGCTCGAATAGCCCGTGCCGAAATCGTCGATCGACAGGCGGATGCCCATCGCGTTGATCTGGCCGAGGATTTCCAGGGTCTGTTCGCCGTGCTGCATCAGGGCCGTTTCGGTGATCTCGAATTCAATCAGGGCCGGGTCGATGCCGGTGTCGTCGAGGGTGCGGCGGATCGATTCGATCAGGCCCCGGTGCATGAACTGGCGGGGCGACAGGTTCACCGCCAGCGGCACGGGGGCGAGACCGGCCGCCTGCCAGGCCATGCTCTGTTCGCAAGCGCGCCGCACCACCCACTCCCCCACCGGCACGATCAAACCGTTTTCCTCCAGGATGGGAATGAAGCGGTCGGGCAGCTCCATGCCGCCCGGGTTGCCGCAGCCGGGACGGCGCCAGCGCAGCAGCACTTCCAGCGACTGCAGGCGGCGCGTGCCCGTCTCCACGATGGGCTGGTAAAACAGCTCGAACTGTTCGTTCGCCAGCGCCGAGCGCAGGCTGCTCTCCAATTCAAAGTGCAGCGCCGCGGCCTGGTTCATCTTCTGGGTGAAGAACTGGTAGTTATTGCGCCCGCTGGCCTTGGCGTGGTACATGGCGGCGTCGGCGTGGCGCATCAAGGCGTCGACATCGGCGCCGTCGTCCGGATACAGGCTGATGCCGATCGAGGGCGTGATGTGCAGCATCCGGCCTTCGAAGGGAAACGGCGCATCGAGGGCGTCGATGATTTTTTCGGCCACGGTGGCGCATTCGGCGCTGGCGCGGATGCCCGGCACCAGCACCACGAATTCATCGCCGCCCAGGCGCGCCACCGTGTCGCTGGCGCGTACCGACTGGCACAGGCGGCTGGCCACTTCCTTGAGCAGGTGGTCGCCGGTCTGGTGGCCCAGCGAATCGTTGATGGTCTTGAAGCGGTCCAGGTCGATGAACATCACGGCCAGGCGCCGCTCGCTGCGGGCGGCCGTCAGCATGGCGCGTTCCAGGCGGTCAGCCAGCAGGGCGCGATTGGGCAGTCCCGTCAGGCTGTCGTGGTAGGCCATGTGGTGCACGCGCGCCTCGGCCTGGCGCCGCTCGACGATCTCCGCCTGCAGCAGGGCATTGGCGCCGGCCAGTTCGGCCGTCCTCTCCTGCACCCGCAGTTCCAGTTCGTCGCGCGCGCGCCGCACCGTTTCGGCGGCCTGGCGGCGCACGGTGACGTCGTCGATCAGCCACACCGAGCGGTCGCGCGGGCGCGTGAGATCGAAGGGGCGGCCGGACAGGCGGGCCCAGAACAGCGAGCCATCCTTGCGGCTGAGCTGGACTTCGCCCGTGCTGACGCGCCCCTCCGCAAAATCGCGCGCCGTGTCGACCCGCGCCCGCTCCCAGCCCGCCTGGTCGGGATACAGGGCGCGCACGCTCAGGCCATCCATCTCGCCGGGACCGTAGCCGAACAGCTCTTCCATCTTGGCGTTGCTGCGCAGGTTGCAGCCCTGCTCCACCACCGAGATGCCCAGCACCGCGCTGTCGAGGATGGCCTGGTTTTCCAGCAGGGTGTTGCGCAGCGCTTCCTCGGCTTGCTTGTGGGCGGTGCGGTCCTCGATGATCCAGATGGTGCCGGCGGCAGGATCGTCGGCGTTGACGACGTAGGCGATCAGCTGGGCCCACATCACGCTGCCGTCCTTTCGCTGCATGAAGACCTCGGCCTGGTAGGGCCGCGCCGTCGACAGCAGGGGCCAGGCGGCCGCGCCGACGGCGTCATAGACTTCGTCGCTGGGATACAGTGCCCGGCCGGGCAAGCCCAGCGCCTCGTGCTCCTGGTAGCCGAACATCTCCGCGAAACCCCGGTTGTAGCGGGTGATCAGGCGGTTCTTGGTAAACAGTATGCTGACTGAGGCATTGGTCATGATGGCCTGGACTTCGACCAGGCGCTGACGCGACTCGGTGACGTCTTCCAGGATCCAGATGGTGCCCTCGGCGCTGCGGTCCGTGTCGAGCGCCTTGGCGCGCACGCGGCACCAGATCAGGGCGCCGTCGCGGCGCAGGAACTGCTGCTCGGCGCATTCATACGGTTCGCCGCTGCCCAGCACGGGACCGGCCACCGCGCCGAAGGCCCGGTACAGGTCGATCGAGGGGAACAGGATGACGGCCGGATGCCCCATCAACTCGCCCTGGGTGTAGCCGAACATCTCGGCGAAGCGGGGGTTACAGGACATCATGGTTCCAGCTTTGCTGAACAAGATCCCCACCGAAGCGTTATCGAGAATCGCTTTTTGTTCGAGCAGGGTCTGGCGCAATTCGGTCTGGCTGCGCTCGAAGTGGCGGATGTCCGTGAAGACGATGGTGCAACCGGGCCCGCCGGCATCGACCGCCAGCGGTTTGGCGCGCAGGTGGACCGCGACTTCCTCGCCGCCCACCAGCAGCACGGCATCCCAGTGCTGGGCGCTGTGCACGGCGTCGTGCAGCACGGCGGCGCTGGTGGCCAGGCCGGCCGGCGCAAAAAAATCGAGCAGGGGCCGCCCTTGCGGATCGGTTCCCAGCAGCTGGGCCAGTTCCGGATTGGCGGCCGTGACCAGGCCCGCCCCGTCGCAGGCGCAGGCGGGCGCGCCGACCAGGCTTAAAGCTGCCGCAGCCGCGGCCGGAAGCGTGTGTGAACGTCGGTCCATGTCTCTCGTCGTGCGGCGGCTGGGAAATACCGCTCTGCCGACGAGTGTAAACGGATGCTTGCGGCTATGCCAGACAAATGGAAATGATGGCGTCGGGAAACAACAGGGGACGACGGCGTCAGCTGTCTGATGCCACCGGCACCCGCACCGTCCCTTCCATCAGCACCCGGGCGCTGCGGCTCATGATGGCCTTCGCCACCGTCCAGTTGCCGTTCTGCTTGACCGCCTCGGCGCCCACCCGCAAGGTGCCGGAGGGGTGGCCGAAACGCACCGCCGTGCGGGCGCCGCCGCCCGCCGCCAGGTTGACCAGGGTGCCGGGAATCGCGGCGGCGGTGCCGATCGCCACCGCCGCCGTGCCCATCATGGCGTGGTGCAGCTTGCCCATCGAGAGGGCCCGCACCAGCAGGTCGATGCCGGCGCCATCGACCGCCTTGCCGCTGGACGCCGTGTAGCTGGCCGGCGGCGCGACAAAGGCAAGCTTGGGCGTGTGCTGGCGCCGCGCCGCGTCGTCGACATGCTTGATGAGGCCCATCTGCAAGGCGCCGTAAGCGCGGATGGTCTCCAAGCGGGCCAGCGCCTTTGGGTCGCCGTTGATGGCGTCCTGCAGTTCCAGGCCGGTGTAGCCGATGTCGGCCGCGTTGACGAAAATGGTGGGGATGCCGGCGTTGATCATCGTTGCGGGGAAGCTGCCCACGCCAGGCACGTCGAGCTGGTCCGCCAGCTGACCGGTCGGGAACATCGCCGAAGTGGCACCCTCGCCCCCCTCTTCGTCGGCCGCCGGGTCCATGAATTCGAGCTGCACTTCCGCCGCCGGAAAAGTCACCCCA
>JACXTT010002188.1_pt1 | contig 31321 bp, 37 predicted proteins | sample 9270951 | NCBI WGS metagenome assembly JACXTT01 (sample SAMN15532306, study PRJNA645909) | rock metagenome | isolation source: weathered quartz diorite | place: Puerto Rico | collected 2017-06-21
AGGCAGGGGCAAGAACCAGTCGCGAATGCGACGCGACGTGCTGCTTCAGGAACTCCATCTGGTCCGCGAGGATGCGGCGGTTGGTGAGGATCAGGTACTCGGCCTTGTTCGGGATATAAGGCGCGTAGAGGAGCTCCATGCGGGACTCTTGCGGCAGCCGGTTTCGCTTGTGGCCGTTGCAGTGGCGGCACGCAGTGACCACGTTCATCCACGTGTCGCGGCCGCCGCGCGAGAGCGGCGTGATGTGGTCGCGCGTCAGGCGGAAATAGCTGAATTCGCCGCCGCAGTATGCGCACATGTGACGATCGCGGCGGAACAGCTCGCGGTTATTGAGTGGCGGCACCTGGTTGAAGCCTTTCGCGGCGAGCGCCTTGCCCCTGATCGCGATGATCGAATGCGCGGTGATGCTCGAGCGCTCGCCGGTGGCGCGGCAGATGCCGCCGTAATAAGTGAAGGTGCTGTCGCCAAGCGTCCACGCAATCAGGTTCTTCGCGTAGTAGAAGCACGCCTGCTGCCAGCTGATCCAGCGATGCGGGACGCCGTGCGCGTCCAGTGACAGTATGAGCGGGCTATCCATTGGCAAGAATCGTGCTACGCGATTCTGCCAAGCAACCCCCGCCTTGGCAATCCCCGCTAAAACAAGGGGCTGGGAAAAAAACCTCTACGGCTTGTCGACCGCTTGCTTAAAGCCCTGGCCGGCCGCGAAAGCGGGGAGCGTCTTCGCGCTGATCCTGATCTCCTTGCCGTTGACGGGACTCCTGCCCGCGCGCGCCTTGCGCCTGCGCGGCAGGAACGTGCCGAAGCCGACCACGGTGACGCGCTTGCCTTTGGCGACGTTCTCGACGATCGCGTCGAACACGGCATTCACCGCTTCGCCCGCCGCTGCCCTGCTTAGGTTTCCGGCTTTTGCCGCGACCTGCACGAGATCAGACTTCGTGACGACGTGTCCCATCTCCTCTCCCTCTTTTGCCTTCCGCTTGGGTCATCGTATCCAAAGCAAATTGGAAAGACAATGGAACCGCGCACGCGCGGCGCCCAAAGCATTTATGATTACGCGCCGAGGAGGAATCACCATGCTTGCATTGCGCACATTGGCGGCGCTCGGCGCCGTATCGACCGCGCTCGCCGCGCCGGCGCACGCGCAAATCACGCTCACCTATTCGAGCTGGGTGCCGCCGACGCATCACCTGACGATCTGGCAGGCGAACTGGGCCGCGCAGGTCGAGAAAGCGACCAACGGACGCGTCAAGTTCCAGAGCCTGCCGAAGGCGCCGGCCGCGCCGCCGGGAACGTTCGACGCGGTGCGCGATGATCTGGTCGACGTTTCGTATGTCACCGCGAGCTACACGCCGGCGCGCCATCTGCTGCCGCTGATGGCGGAGCTTCCCGGCATGGCCGATACCGCCGAAGTCAATTCCGTCGCCTATTCACGCATCCACTGGAAGCATTTCCAGAAGTACGGCGAATATAAGGGCGTGCATCTGCTCGCCGTGTGGACGCACGGGCCGGGGCAGATGTTCACCAAGCGCCCGGTGAACGGCGTCAACGATATCAAGGGCCTGAAGATCCGCACCGGCGGCGGCATCGCGGAAGCGGTGGCGAATTCGATCGGCGCGTCCGCTTTCGTCAAGCCGGCGCCGGAATCCTACGAGCTGCTCAACTCCGGCGTCGCCGACGGCGTGTTCTTCCCGTTCGAGTCGATCGTGTCCTTCAAGCTCGACACGGTGCTGCAGCAGGCGACCGTCTTCCCCGGCGGCATGTACAGCTCGGCGTTCGGCTTCTTCATGAACGAGGACAAGTGGAACAAGATCCCGCAGCAGGACCAGGCGATCATCGACAAGTCCTCCTATGAGTACGCGGCGCGCTCGAACGGCCAGTCCTGGGACGCCGCCGACCAAAAGGGCCTCGATGCGCTGAAGAAAGCGAGCGTCAAGATCGTGCAGGCCGATCCGAAGTTCGTCGCCGAGGTGCACAAGCGCTCGCAGCCGATCATCGACGACTGGGTCAAGAAGGCGAGCGACAAGTACAAGTTCAACGCGCGGGCGGTGCTGGACGAGTTCCGCGCCGAGATCAAGAAGATCAGCGCGGAGCGCAAGTAAGCGCCGGATTCGTCGCCCCCGCGAAAGCGGGGGCCAGTTTTTCGTAGGGTTCAGCTAGACTCCGCGCGTGTCCGAGCCTGAACGCCGCTGGGAGCGGCGCGCCGACGCGGTCCTCGGCATCGCCGCCTCGGCGCTGCTCTTCGCCATGATGTGCCTCACGTTCGTCGACGTGGTGGCGCGCTATCTGTTCAACAGCCCGATCCGCGGCGGCTTCGAGGTGACGGAGCTGATGCTGCTCGTGCTGATCTTCGCCGGGCTGCCGCTGGTGTCGCACGGCGACGAGCACGTGACGATGGACTTCATCGACCGCATGCTGCCGCCGCGCGCGGTCGCTGCGCTGGTGCGCATCGTGCACGCGCTGGTCGCTGCCATGTTCTTTTTCCTGACGTGGCAGATGCTGATCAAGGCCGGCCGCATCGCCGGCTACGGCGACACCACCGACGTGCTGCGCATCGCGGTCGGGCCGTTCGTCTACTTCATGGCGGCGATGATCGGCCTCACCGCGCTGGTGCACGTCTTCAAGGTATTCGTGCCCGGCACGCGGCGCGCCTCGCAAGCGACCAACTAGCGCGATGACCGAAGCGCTCATCGGGCTTGCCGCGATGATGCTGCTCGCGTTCCTGCGCATCCCGATCGCGCTCGCCATGGCAGTGGTCGGCGTGATCGGCTATGCCTATATGCGCGACTGGAGCTGGGCCGGCGCGCTCGCCATGGCGCAGACCAAGGTCTACGAGACCGGCCGCAACTACACGCTCTCGGTGGTGCCGCTTTTCATCCTGATGGGCAACTTCGTGACGCGCGCCGGCATGTCGCAGGAGCTGTTTCGCGCCGCGTACGCCTTCATCGGCCACCTGCGCGGCGGCCTCGCCATGGCGACGATCGTCGGCTGCGCGGGCTTCGGCGCGATCTGCGGCTCGTCGATCGCCACCGCCGCGACCTTCGCCAAGGTCGCTTACCCGTCGATGAAGAAGTTCGGCTACGCCGATTACCTCTCAACCGGCGCGATCGCCGCGGGCGGCACGCTCGGCATCCTGATTCCGCCGTCCACCATCATGGTGATCTACGGCATCATGACCGAGACCAACATCGGCAAGCTGTTCGCCGCCGGCGTGCTTCCCGGCATCCTCGCCACAGTGCTCCTGTGCATCGGCGTGCTGTACGTGACCTGGCGCGATCCGAATGCCGGGCCGCGCGGCGAACGCACCAGTTGGCGCGAGCGCTGGGCCACGCTGGCCGGGCTCCAATGGTTCGCTTTGGTCGGCGTCGCGATCTTGCTCGCCGTACACCTCGGCTGGGTCGCGAGCGACGACGCCGCGGTGGTCAGCGCATTCGTGGTCTTCATCATGTCGCTCATCTACAAGGGCGTCTCGAGCGTCATCGCGCTCTTTACGCTCGTCATGGGCGGCATCTACGGCGGCGTCTTCACCGCGGTCGAAGGCGCCGGCGTCGGCGCATTCGGCGCGATGATCTTCGCACTCGCGCGACGCCGGCTCGGCTGGCGCGACCTCTACGAGGCGCTGCTCGAAAGCGCGCGCACCACCTCGATGCTTTTCGTGATCCTCATCGGTGCGCTGATGTTCGCCGAGTTCGTCAACATCACCACGATGCCGGCGGATCTCAAGGCCTTTGTCTCACGGTTTGAAGTACATCCGCTGATGGTCGTCGCCGCCATCATGGTGATCTACGTCGTGCTCGGCACGGCGATGGAAGAACTGTCCATGATTCTGCTGACGGTGCCCCTTTTCTTCCCGCTCATCGTGCACATGGGCCTCGATCCGGTGTGGTTCGGCATCCTGATCGTGGTGGTGGTCGAGATCGGCCTCATCAGCCCGCCGGTCGGAATGAATCTCTTCGTGCTCAACACGCTGCTGCCACAGGTGCCGACGCGCACCATCTTCCGCGGTGTGATGCCGTTCGTCGTCATCGACTGCGTGCGGCTAGCCATCCTCACCGCGTTCCCTATCATCTCCACGCTGCTACCGAGCTACATGAAGTAAGCCCGGCCCCGAATTCCGTACTAAGTACGAAATATTTTGCTGCCTGGCTTATCCGGCGGACGCGTAACGGCGCCAGTGTGCGCGGAGCCGACGAGGCTCGCGTACTTCGCCAGCACGCCGCTCAACTCGCGCTGCGGCGGCTTCGCCTTGCGGCGTCGCAGCTCCGCCGCCGAAACAAGTAGCTCGAGCTTTCCACGGCGCGCGTTGATCCGGATGCGATCGCCGTTCCTGACCAACGCGATCGGACCGCCCGCCGCCGCCTCCGGCGACACGTAGCCGACCATCATGCCGCGCGTCGCGCCGGAGAAACGGCCGTCGGTGAGCAACGCCACCTGCTCGCCCATGCCCTGCCCGTAGATGAGCGCCGTGACGCCGAGCATCTCGCGCATGCCGGGCCCGCCTTTCGGGCCTTCGTAGCGGATGACAAGGACGTCGCCCGCGCTATATGCGCGGCGCTTCACGACGTCGGCACAGGCCTCTTCCGAGTCGAAGACGTGCGCCCGCCCTTCAAACTCGAGCGACTTCAAGCCGGCCACCTTGATGAGCGCGCCGTCGGGCGCAAGGTTGCCCTTCAGCACGACGATGCCGCCCGAGTTCATGATCGGCTCGCGCTTCACCACCTCGCCGTCGGCGCCCGGCTGCGCAGCGAGCGCCGCTTCGAGCGGGTCGCCCGATAGCGTGAGGCACTCGCCGTGCAGCGCGCCACGCGCAAGCAGCACCTTCAGCACCGCGTACACACCACCTACCGCATGCAAATCCTTGGCCAGGAAGCGGCCGCCCGGCTTGAGGTCCGCAATGAGCGGCGTCCTCTTCGCGACCCGCGCGAAGTCGTCCAGCGTGAAGCGAATGCCGGCCTCGTGCGCGATCGCGGCGATGTGCAGCGCCGCGTTCGTCGAGCCCCCTGTCGCAGCTACCGCGGCGGCAGCATTCTCCAGGCCTTTCTTTGTTATCAGCTCGCGCGGCAATGGTCCATCGCGTCGTAGCACGCGCATCACCATCGCGCCTGCCGCTTGCGCTAGCGCCTTGCGCGCGTCATCCACGGCGGGCAGCGTCGCCGAGCCGGGCAACGCGAGGCCGAGCGTCTCGGAGACCATCGCCATCGTATTGGCGGTGAACTGGCCGGGGCAGGAGCCGAGCGTCGGCAGGCACACGCGCTCGAGCTCGGCGAGCTCGCGCTCCGGCATGTCGCCCGCCAGCACTGCGCCTACTCCCTCGTAGGTATCGAGCACCGTCACGTCGCGCCCCCGCCAGCGGCCCGGCAGGGCGGCACCGCCGTAAACAAAGACCGACGGGATGTTGAGCCGCGCCATGGCCATCATCATCCCAGGCAGCGTCTTGTCGCAGCCGGCGAAGCCGACCAGCGCGTCATAGGCGTGGCCGCGCACCACCGCCTCGACCCCGTCGGCGATGATCTCGCGCGAGACGAGCGAGTAGCGCATGCCGCCATGGTTCATCGACATGGAGTCGGCGACCGAGATGGAGGCGAAATCGAAGGGCACGCCGCCCGCGTCGCGCACGCCCGCCGCCGCTTCGCGCGCGAATTCGCCAAGCAGCGCGTTGCACGGCGTAACGCGCCCATCGGTCGATGCGATGCCGACGAAGGGCTTGGCGAGGTCCGCGTCCGCCAGGCCCAGCGCGCGCAGGAACGCGCGGTGCGGCGCGCGGTCGACGCCCTCAACGGTGATACGCGAGGGTAGTTTCTTCGTATTCACGCACGATCTCGTCGATGGAGTCGCTATGCGGCAAGCCGAGCTCGGCCGCGCGCCGGGAGAAGGTCGCCTTCGGCACCGCATCCATGATAGCTTGCAGCGCCGCATCCGGCTGGAAGCGCAGGGTGCCCTTGGCTCTCGCCTTCACCGCGTCCCACATCTGCTGCGCGCTGACCGGCACGCCGGTGAGCAGCACCGTGCGCCGCGCGCCCAGCTTGTCGCCCGGCACCTCTGCGATGCGCTTGAACGCATCGACCACCCGGCCAAGGGAGATGCACGCCATGCGCGTATGCGGCGCGACCGGGCAGATGTAGTCGCGTCCGGCGAGCGGCTCGCGGATGATCGCGCTCGCCCACCCCGACACGGCGGTGTTGGCGCTGCCCGGCCGCACCATCACCGTCGGCAGGCGGAGCGCCCGGCCGTCGATGTAGCCGCGGCGGCTGTAGTCGTCGATCAGGACTTCGCACATCAGCTTCTGGGCGCCATACGAGATACGCGGCGCTGGCGCCGTCTCGTCGCTCACCGGGTCTGGCAGCCTGCCGCCATAGACGGCGATGGACGAAGCGAAGATGAAGCTGGGCCGGTGACCGGTGAGGCGGCACGCTTCGAGCAGATCGCGCGTCGCGTCGAGGTTCACCTTCATGCCGAGCTCGAAGTTCTGCTCCGCGCCGCCCGAGACCAGCGAGGCGAGATGGAATACGACGCCGACCTGCGGCGTGATGAGCGATCGCGCGAATTGCGGATAGGCGATGTTGCCGACGAGCGCATTCGGAAACGGCATGCTCGTCTGATCCGTGGCCAACACGTCCGCGTCGCCGAGCGCCCGCACTAAAGCGGAACCGATGTAGCCCGCAGCGCCGGTGACGAGTATTCTCATGGCCGAAAGCCAATTCTAAAAGGAGGATGCGGATGCCACGAGCCGCGGCTGCGCTCGCTCTCGTTTTCAGTGCCGTCTGCGCATGGGCGCAGAACTATCCGTCGCACCCGGTCAAGCTCATCGTGCCCTATGCGGTCGGCGGACCGGCGGATATCTATGGCCGCTACATCGCGACGAAACTGCAGGAGGCGCTCGGCCAGCCCTTCGTCATCGAAGACCGTCCCGGCGGCGGCTCGATCGTCGGCACGGAGGTCGTCGCCAAGGCGCCAGCAGACGGCTACACGCTGCTCGTCATGTCGAACACGCACACGGTGAACGAGACGCTGATACCGAAAAAGCCCTTCGACCTGATGCGCGACTTTGCGCCGATCACCGGCATCAATTCTTCCGACCTGGTGATGGTCATCCATCCGTCGGTGTCGGCAAGCAACCTGAAGGAGTTCATTGGGCTCGCGAAGTCCAAGCCGGGCACGTTGAACTACGCCTCCTCCGGCCCGGGCACGCCGTATCACATGGCGGGCGAGCTCTTCAAAGCGATGGCGGGTGTCGACATCGTGCATGTACCGCACAAGGGCTCCGACCAGGCGCGCACCGCGGTGCTCGGCGGCCAGGTAGAGATGATGTTCGATGCGATCACGACGATGGCGGGCCAGGTGCACGCCGGCAACGTGAAGGCGCTCGGCACGACCGGCAGGCAGCGCTCCACCGTGCTGCCCGAAGTGCCGACCATCGCGGAAGCGGGCGTTCCGGGCTACGAAGCGACGATCTGGCTCGGCCTGATGGCGCCCGCGGGCACGCCGCGCCCGGTGCTCGAGAAGCTGAACGCGGCGGTGACCCGGATCATCAACTCACCGGACGTAAAGCAGGCCTGGGCGAAGCAAGGCGCGGTGCCGATGGGCATGTCGATCGAGGAGTTCGACAAGTTCCTGCGCGAAGACCTCCTGAAGTGGGCGAAGGTCGTGAAGCTTTCCGGCGCAAAGCAGGACTGATCATGGGCGCCAAAATCTGCTCACTCCTCGCGGCGCTCGTCGTTGCGCTTCCGGTGGTGGCGCAGCCGTGCCCGGAGAAGAACATCCTCTACTGGCAGGCGTTCCCGGCAGGCGGCGAATCGGATCTGTCGGCGCGCCACCAGCAGCTCGTGCTGAAGAAGAAGTGCTCGGCGATCGAAACCATCATCCAGTACAAGCCGGGCGCGGGCGGCGGTCTGCTGTGGACGCAGTTAAATCAGCTTCCCGGCGACGGCTTCAACATCGCGGGCATCAACCTGCCGCACATCGTGCTGCAGCCGATGGAAGGCACGGTGCAATACAAGACCGACGATTTGACGCCGGTGTACTGGTTCCACTACACGCCCGATGCGCTGGTGGTTGCGGAGTCGAGCCCGATCAGGTCTTTCCAGGACTTCGTGCGCGCGGCGAAGGCCGAGCCGGGCAAGATCTCGCTCGGCGGCTCGGGCCTCAACTCGGCGAACCACATGGCGCACGAGCGCCTGAACGCGCTGTTCGGCGTCAAGACGACCTATGTGCCGTTCAAAGGCACCGGCGACATGACGACCGCCGTGATCGGCGGCCACGTGCAGGGCGCGATGTCCTATACGGCGTTCGCGATCAACAACAAAGGCAAGGTGCGCGCGCTCGCCGTGGCGATGGAGAAGCGCCATCCGCTGCTGCCCGAGGTGCCGACCTTCCGCGAGCTCGGCACCGACTGGGTGGACGGCGCCTACCGCGGCATCGGCGTGCCGAAGTCGACGCCGCCCGAGGCGCGCAAGCGTCTTTCCGATCTGTGGGCGGCGCTCAATGCCGATCCGGAGATGAAGGAGCTCGCGGCGAAGAGCGGCTTCGAGCTGGTCGACGTCGGCATGGACAGGATGGACGCCTTCATGCGCGAGAAGCGCCGCGAGTACACCGAGGCGGGAAAGCACATGGGCCTTGGGAAGTAGCGTCTTCTGGCTCGCGCTGTTCCTCGCGCTCGTCGTCGCGGGAATCGGCGGCATGTTTCTCTACGGCTGGCTGCGCCGCAAGGACCAGATGCCGAAAGTACCGCCGCTCCCGCCGGACGACGACGACTGGAAATAAAGGCGGCGCCTACTTCGCCGGCGAGGCGACCGGCTTGTCCTTCTCCACCACGTAGGTAGCGAGCACCTTGGCAGCGCCGCTGCCGATGTTCTTGCCGTCGTGCACCACGCCTGCCGGGACAAAGAAGGCTTCGCCGGCTTTCACCGTGCGCGGCGCTTCGCCCGCAATTTCAAGCTGCAGCGTGCCTTCGAGCACGTAGCCGAGCTCCTCGCCCGGGTGCCTGTGCTTGCCGGCCGACGCGCCGGGGGTGAACTCGGCGACGACCTGCACGGCGTGCCGATCGCTCACGCTCAGGTTCTGGTCCTGCAGCATCTTGCGGCTGAATCCCGGCTGCTGCGCGTAGAGCGCGACGGATGCGAGCAGAGCGCCTGCCAACACCAAGCGTTTCATTGCGCCTCCCAGTAGGCTTATGTCGAAACCGCTTCCAGCAACTTCATCATCGTCTGGTCGGCCCAGTAATCCGGATCCTCGTCGATCTTGGCGTCGCCGCGCGCGCGGATCGCCGGGTCGATCTTCTTGCGCTCGCAGAAGCCGTGCCAGAACTGCTTCACTTCTTCCGCGCTCATGTCGTCGGCGCGCCGCCCGGGCGGTTGCTTTGCCATGTCAGCCCCAGATGAACCAGAACGCGGCGGCGAAGCCGATCGGCAGCACCAGCGCAAAGCGCATGATCGTCGCCATGCGCCGGCGCTCGGTGATGTCGAACTCCGCCTTGCGGTTGAGTTTCTTCGCGCGCTCGTTTACCGCCTGACTGATCAGCAAGTACTCGAACACGACGAGCGCGGCGCCGATGCCAAGACCGATCAGCGCGCCCTCCACTATCGGATTCATGCGCGCGACTCTATCACCGATAAATGAGAAACGCCTCGCGCTCGGCGCGCCAGGACTGCTCGTCGGGTGCGGCCTGCGCGTCGAGATCGGCAGGCGCGGCCTGCGCATCGTCGACCCAGCGGCGCAGGAGCTCGCCGCCGTTGATCAGATCGATCGCCAGGCGGTCGCGCTCGTATTCGTAGGCGAAGTCGCGCCACAGCGGATAGTCGGGCTTGAGCGCGCGCAGCGCCTTGAAGGCAAGCGCCACGAGTCGCCAGGGACGGAAGGCCGCGGCGTCATAGAGTGGCTCTTCGGCGTGGATCTGCAATCCGGCGCAGAGCTTGGCCGCGTGCTTGTGAAAGGTGGGCTCGAACCAGCACTCGCGCAAGGCGCAGCCGCGCAGCCATTGCGGCGCGAGCCCGGCCATGGTGCGCGCGAGCGCGCGCGCGTCGATGTCCGGCGCGCCGAGCAGCTCGAGCGGGCGCGTCGTCCCGCGCCCCTCGGACAGGGTAGTGCCTTCGAGCATCACCGTGCCGGGATAGCAGCGCGCCATGGCCAGGTTGGGCGCATTCGGGCTCGGGTTGATCCATACGCGCCGGCACAGTGGCCAGCCATCGTCGCCCGGCCAGCCCTCCATGGGGACGACCTGCAGCTCGACGTCCAGATGCAGCGTCTGCACGAACCAGCGCGCGAGCTCGGCCATCGTCAAGCCGTGGCGCATCGGCAGCGCTCCGGCGCCGACGAAGCTTTCCCAGCCGGCGGCCAGCCGCGTGCCTTCCACGGCGCGCCCGATCGGGTTCGGGCGATCGAGCAGCCACACGCTCTTGCGGTGTGCGGCGGCCGCTTCGAGCACATAGCGCAGCGTGGTGATGAACGTGTACACGCGGCAGCCGAGGTCCTGGAGATCCACGAGCAGCATGTCGAAGCTCGCCATCATCGCCGCCGCGGGCCGGCGCACCGCGCCGTAGAGGCTGAAGACCGGGATGCCGTGCACCGGATCGGTGAAGTCCGGCGACTCGACCATGTTGTCCTGCTTGTCGCCGCGCAGCCCGTGCTGCGGCCCGAATGCCGCGCTGAGCTTGATGTCGCGCAGCGCCGCGAGCGCGTCGAGGCTGTGCGTCAGCTCGCGCGTCACGGACGCCGGGTGCGCGAGCAGCGCCACGCGCTTGCCGGCGAGCGGCGCGCGCAGCGCGGGATCGGCGAGCAGCCGGTCAATGCCGAACTTCATCGAGCTCGAGCGCAAAGGCGTCGCGATGGTGAAAATCAGGCTTGCCCGGGGCGTGCTTCAGGGCCCAATAGGACATGCCGCCGTTGTCCTCCTCGATGATCACGGCGAGCCCGAGGCGCAGGCGGCTGCGCCCATAAACCGGTGAAAGCCGCGGCAGATCGACCAGCGCGTAGAGATCGAGCCGTCCCTCGCGCGACTCGACCGCGATCTGGGGATCAAGCGCCTGATCGACGAGCGAGGTGCCGTTGCGGTAGCCCGTGAATGCGTAGGCGGCCCATTCGCCGGATGGCGAAAAGTTGAACTCATGGTAGCCGTCCTCGCCGGGGGCGCGCACAAACACCTCGCAGCAGGTGCGCCGCCAAAGCTTCCAGCCGATGCGCGGCGGCGCGGGCGGCGGAACGTTCATGCGCGCGACATCGCCGTGGAGCGCGTAGTGCAGCGACAGCTTGCCATCGGGCGTGCGCGTCGCCTGCACAGACGCGGCTCGCGCGACGCGGCTCGGCGAATGCGGGTGGCAGATGAACTCGGGCATCGCGGGCGTTGCTCTAGAGCACGATCTCGCGTGCCGGCCCGCGCACGTCCATCTCGAACTCCAGGCCCTGGACCGGCGGCCGCGCCAGGTGCCAGGTGAGCCCGCCCGCCGCCGCGCCGCGCGCGGCGATCTCCGGCCCGATGAGCGCGCCGATGTCGTGCACGGTGTACGCGCTCGTGGCGATGGCATCGGCCCAGCCGTAGCCGAGCGCTTTCAGGCGGCCCTCCATCAGCTCGACGACGAAGCGCACCTTCTCCCGCAGTCCGGCGGCCGACGTGTCGCCATAGCGCACCGTGCGCGCCGCATAGCCCTCGACACCGCCGCGCACTTCGGCGCCGCCCGCAATGATGAAGCTGCCGCGGCGCGAAGCGGCCGGCACGGTATACGAAAAGGCGTACAGCGCCGGCTCGCGCGGCTTGCCGTATTGCGGGCAGACGTTGGTGCGCGCCACCGGGTTCACGCCGTCGCGGTAGATGCCCCAGCGCGCGAGCGTCTTCACGTATTCGCGATTGAAATCCTCGAATCCCTGCTCCGTGAAAGGCTCGGCCGAGCGCAGCTCGCAGGCGGCGAAGGCCGTGCTCGGCCGCCCGAGCGCGGCGAGATGCGCCTCGACGGCGCCGAAGCCCGCCCTGAGCGGTAGCGGCCGCGCCAGGCGCGCGCGCTCGATTTCGAATCCCGGTTCGGCCGCCACGCCGCTCGAGAACTGAAACCCCGCCTTGATATAGCGGTAGCCGCCCGACTTGAATACGATCACTTCGGCCATGGCCGAATCTTAGAGGAGGACGCGTGAGACGAAGGGCTTTTCTTGCGGGCGCCGCAGCGGCACTCGCTGCACGCAGCGCGCTTGCCGACGGACCGAAGGTGTTTCGCGACTACGACCAGGCCGCGCTCGATGCGGCCTACGATCAATCGAAATATGCGCCCAACCTGCAGCAGCTCGTGCGGCGCTATGCGACGAACAGCGAGCTGACGCGAGCGCGGCTGGGCGCACCGCGGCGCGTCGCCTACGGCTCGCAGCCGATCGAGCAGCTTGACATCTATCGCACCGGGCGCGCGAACGCGCCGGTCCATGTCTTCATCCACGGCGGCGCCTGGCGCGCGGGACTGGCGAAGGACTACGCATTCCCGGCCGAGATGTTCGTGCAGGCGGGCGCGCATTACGTCGTCCCCGACTTCGCCTGGGTGCAGGACACCGGCGCCAGCCTGCTGCCGATCGCCGACCAGATCCGCCGCGCCGTCGCGTGGGTCGCGCGCAACGCCGCGAGCTTCGGCGGCGATGCCGGGCGCATTTACGTTTGCGGCCATTCGTCGGGCGCGCACCAGGCCGGCGTGCTCGCCGCGACCGATTGGAAGCAGGCCGGCCTGCCGGCCGATGTCGTGAAGGGCTACGTGCTCATCAGCGGCATGTACGAGCTCTACCCCGTGTCACTTTCGGCGCGCGCGAGCTACGTGAAGTTCGACGAGCGGGCGCTGGAGGAGCTCAGCGCGATGCGCCACCTGGAACGCATCAGCGCGCCGATCACGGTGGTGTACGGAACGCTCGAGACGCCGGAATTCCAGCGCCAGAGCCGTGAATTCGCCGAAGCGCTCAGGAAAGCCGGCAACAGCGTGCAGCTCGTCGTCGCCGACGGCTACAACCACTTCGAGGTGATGGAGACGCTCGCCAATCCGTTCCAGTTCGCCGGCCGCGCGGCGCTCGAGCAGATGAAGCTCAAGGCGCCGGTCTAGCGGCGGCGCGAGACGATCTCCAGCATTTCCAGAAACGCCTGATCAGGCGGCATCTGGCGCCCGGCGAGCCAGTCGTTAACTTCCTCGAGCGTGCGGCGCAGCCGCGCGGCGAGCTGCTGGCTGCCGCCTGCCGCCTCGAGTGCCTTGCGCGTCGTGCGCGTATAGACCGTTTCGTCCGCCACTCGTTCCCCGTCGTGCCGCGGCCACTGTAGCTAACGCGACATGCGCACGCGAGTCGCAAAACCGTCGATTTTTTGGTAGTGGGCGCATGACCGCGCGCGTTGAGATGGCCGCCGTCATCGGTGTAGGCATTCGCCATCGCCGGCGCGATGCTGCCATCCCAGGCGACGGTTACGGCCGTGCCATCGGGCGCGTGCGATTCGAGCCGCGCGAGATCGAAGAGCGGCTCGCGCCCGGCGTAGGCGCGGCGCATGAGCGCGTTGTACTGCTCGCGGCGCACGTTCTCGATCGTGGCGTAAGGCGCGCGCCCGGTCTACACGGTGTGCGGGGTTTTCCGCCCGCAGCCTGGCCACGGTCGCCTGGTAGCGCGCGAATAGCGCGGCTGCGTCCGTGCCGGCGTCGATGGTCCACGCCGAGTGCGGCCGAAGTTCGCAAGCTTCTCGAGCGGCGCACCGTTTTCAGGGACGAAGAAATGGCCGAAGGTGCCCGGCGGCACCTCGGCTGCGCGCGGCGCCTGGACGATCCGGAGCGGCACATCCGCGGCCTGCGCGAGCTCGGCAACGCCTTGCAGGATGTTGGCGCCGACCGACTGGTGCGCGAAATAGATGCGCTTGGCGGCGAGGAGCGCGAGATCGGTGCGCAGCGCCTCATCCGACGCCGATACGGCGCTGGCAAAAGCGAGCAGCATGGCCATGATCGCGAGTCTCATTCGAACCGATCATAGGCACCGCGCTCGCGTGCGATTGGCGCTGCGCGGTGCGCCATTCGAGCTACGCAGCGCGGATTCCGGCCTGCAGACCCGGCAGGCGCTTCAATCCGGCAGTAAAGCATGCTTGCAAAGCGCACTAGTTAATACCTGAGCCGCGCGCCCCGGGTCTAGGCTGCTACCGCGGCCATGAGAACGCACACCACGCTGGTCATCAACCCGAAGGGCGGATCGGGCAAGACCACGATCGCGACCAACCTCGCCGCCTACTTCGCCGCCGCCCGCATCCCGACCGCGCTGATGGACTACGACCCGCAGGGCTCGTGCCTCAACTGGCTGCGCCAGCGCCCCACCGGGATGCCGCGCATCTGCGGCGCCAACGCCGCGCCGGCCAAGCCGGGACGCATGCGCAGCCTCGACATGCGCATCCCTGAAGACACGCGTCAGCTCGTAATCGACGCGCCGGCGGGCGCCTCGGGGCTCCTCCTCCAGGAGATGCTTGCCCGCACTCACTGCATCCTCATCCCGGTGGCCCCGTCGCCGATCGACATCCACGCCACCGCGAACTTCATCCGCGACCTGATGCTCGCCGGCCGCATCCGCACCGCGAACATCAGGCTGGGTGTCGTCGCCAACCGCGTGCGCAAGGCGGGCGCGGTCTACCAGCCGCTCGAGCGCTTCCTCGGCTCGCTCAACCTCCCGCTCCTCGCCCGGCTCGGAGACTCCGACGCGTTCGTAACCGCTGCCGAGATGGGCATCGGCGTGTTCGAGATGGAGTTCGCCGCCAGCGCGACCGAGCGCCAGCAGTTCGCACCGATCGCGGAATGGGTCGACACGCGCACGCTGATCGTCGAGTCGAAGGCGCCGGCCGCCGTGCCGTTCCATCCGGCGATCTCGCTGCCCGGCCGCGCGCCGCTGCGCGTCATCAGCAAGGGATTCAGCGCTTCCTAGCAGTTATCTACGGGTCCGGAAACGCGACGCGCGCTTGCTTTTCCGCCGCGCGCCCGCCATCATCTCCGCGCGCAAGCAAACAAGAAGGGGGCGGGACCCTCCGAGGAAATGAAGACCACGCTGGTAGTCAACCCGAAGGGTGGCGCGGGAAAGACCACCGTTGCAATCAACCTGGCGAGCTACTTCGCCGCCGAGCAGATCCCGGTAACGCTAATGGACTACGACCCGCAGGGGTCGAGCCTGCATTGGCTGCGGCTGCGGCGGCCCGAGGCGACGAAGATCCATGCAGCGAACGCCGCGCCGCAAAGGTACGGCCGCCTGCGCAGCTTCGACATGTACGTGCCGCCCGAGACGCGGCACGTGATCATCGACGCGCCGGCGCGCTCCGCCGGCGTGTTGCTGCATGAGATGCTCGCGCGCTCGAGCACCGTGCTCGTGCCGCTCGTGCCCTCGATCATCGACCTGCACGCTACCGGGAATTTCCTGCGCGAGCTGACCGCGATGGCGCCGGTGAAGTACGGCCACGTGCGCATGGCGGTGATCGCGAACAAGGTGCGCCGCTCGATGCCGGCCTACGCGCCACTGCAGACGGTGCTCGATTCGCTCGGCCTGAAGCTCCTCGCCCGGCTGATCGATTCGGACGTCTTCCTGCGCGCCGCGGAAAGCGGCGCCGGCATCTTCGAGCTGAACCCGGGCGTTGCGGCTGCCGAGCGCTCGCAGTTCATGCCGATCGTCGAATGGGTCACGGACCAGCCGCGGCTTGCCGAGGCGGCGCAGGAAGCGGCCCGGGTGTGCGATCTCGCGCGCTCGCGCGCGGCCTGACTAACCGCCCTCGGCAGCCGTCTCCTCGGCGCGGATGATGCGCTGCCAGCCGTTCGGGCAGTCCTGCACTTCGGGGTAGTGCGCGTCCAGCGCGGGGCAGTAAATCTCGCCGGCGTCTTCGCTCGGCGTGTCCTCGAACTTCTCGACGTAGACGCTCGGTGGCACGTTGGTCGCGAAATACAGCGGCGCGTAGTAATACGGCGGCGGGCCATACCAGTACGGACCACCGTAGAACGTGCCGACGAAGACGACACGGTTCCGCTGTGGAAACGCGCCGCGCCGGCCTTGCGACCACGCCCAAGCCGGCACGGCGATGCTGAGCAGCATGACGGCGATGAGCAGGTTGCGAAGCGCGCGCATGGCGTTCAGCAGCGCGGGCAGGGCTCGAGCGGCAGCTGACGGCTCAACCAGCCGGGCCCCGCTGCGCTGCCGCCCATTCCTTCCTTCAGGTTGTAGACCTGCGTGAAGCCTTGCGCCTGCAAGAACTTCTGCGCCTGGATCGTGCGACTTCCGCTGTGGCAGACCAGAGCGATCGGCGCATTCCGGTTGCCGTCCACCATTTCGAGCACCGACTTGAGCAGCACGTTTGGCCCACGATAGAAGTCGACGCGCCGCGCGCCGGGGATCACGCCGGTCTCGCGCCATTCCTCCGGCGTGCGAATATCAATGATCAGGATGTTGCCCTGCCTGGAACGCTCGAGCGCCCGCGGCGCGGAGATGTCGGGCTCCGCCCGAGCGGTGAGCGCGCCAAGCAGCAGGGCCAGGCAGGCGATGTGGCGCATAACGGACATCATGGCACGGTCAGGGCGCGATGTAAGCGTAACCCTTCGCCTGGTACGCCATGAGCGAGATCCAGGCGTTGCCGACCACCTTCACCGACGGCACGACGTCCTCGGGCCGCGTGCCCTGCTCGCGGACCGCGACCGCGCACTGCTCGAGGTTCTCGACGCCCTTGGCGCGGCGCATCTCGGCCAGCTTGGCGGCGATCTTCGCCGCGCCGTCGCGGTCTTCCGGCTTTATCTTCGACTGGTCGGTCTGGATGAGCCGCGTGGCGGGGCCGCGGAAGGTCAGCACGAAGTGCGGCGTTACGCCCTGCTGGATGAGCGACTGGCGCGTCTCGTCGATGATGTTCAGCCGCCCGAGAAGCGCCTTGGGATCGCCGGCCGTCAGGTCGAAAGCGACTTTGACCTCCTTGAGCCCGGCGAGCGCCTGTTGGTCGTCGTAGCCGGCGGCGACTGCCTGGCCGGTGAATAGCATCGCGGCAGCAACGGTAGCAGCGAAAAGCGCGTGTTTCATGAGTGAGCCTCCCTGGAGACGAAAAATTCTAGGCTCACTTGCGGATTTATGGCACAAGAGGATCCGGCAAGATCCTCTGTAGGCGTTTGGATTCTGGCGCGCCCGCAGGATTTGAACCCACCGCCCCCTGGCTCGTAGGGGCAAACGCCGGCGCAAATGATTGATGCAAAAGCGTCACGGCGCCTCCCACCGAGTCCCCGCTCGGCGTCCTCGCGCTCAAACGACTTGCTTTGGCGACCAGGCCGTCTTACGGATCTATCGCACTACGCTAGCCGCGACGCAGCTGGACCACTCACGACGCTAGGACGTATTGTCGAGCGCCCAGCCGATGATTCGCCGTTGTTTTTCGTCCGCCTGCCAGAACTCTTCGCAGTGGATGCAGTAGAGCCGGATCGGCTGATCGGCAACCAGGCATTCCCGTAACGCATCGCGGGAGAATCCATCTTGCGTGACGTGATGTCCTTGCGGGCAACGCATGCTGAAGCTCCAGGTCATCGCGTGATGCTGTGCCAAGATCGGAGGGTCGTGCGCCGGAATGTTTGCTAGCGCCGCTTGAAAGGGAACCGCCGCCGCACAGTTGCCGGGCCGGTGCTGTCCAGATGACGGAAATTGATGCGGCCCCGCGTCGCGTCATAGGGCGAAATCTCCAGTCTTACGCGGTCCCCGGCGATGATGCGAATGCGCCGCTGCCGCATCTTGCCGCCGGCATACGCAAGCACGTTCGCGCCGTTTTCGAGCCGCACGCGAAACTGCGTGTTCGGAAGGACCTCTTCCACGGTGCCCTCCATCTCGATCATTTCTTCTTTGGCCATCCGAGTACCTTGTCTCCCCAAGGGAACAGGCAGGCCGCATAAGCCAAAGCGCCTGCGAAAAAAAGCAGCCACCAGAGCACGAGTCCGAGAAGCACGCCGAAGGCGCCGCCGAACGTGGCGAACGTCTCGAAGCCGATGCCTGCGATGCGAAGCACGAGCACGAGGGCCAGGCCGAGCGGAAAGTAAAGCAAGGTGGCCACGATGGCGGCCAATACCGCAATCTGCGCAGCCGCGGCCATCGCGACGTCATGGCTCGCGTTCAGCTGCGTTCGATCGCGGATGCCGCCGCCTTCGTGCCCCACTTAGCCCAGAATTCCGCGCCGACCTGCTCCACCTCGAAAGTGAGCACGGTTTCCGCGTCGACGCCGTGGATTGCGTATGCCTTGTCTTCGGGCAAGTACGCGGCGAGGCCCTGGCCGTAGACGAGCAGCCCTTCGGCGGTCCCGAGCTCCAGCGCGCGCTTGCAGAGCTCCAGGCGTTCCCTGCCAGCGGGCTTGTCAGACCACGGCCGCGAGCCGTCGAGGTTCGGCGCCCAAAGGAGGTACCGGCAAGCGCCTCCGACGGTCTCGACGGCATCGGCCCACAGCGCCATGACGATCTTTCCGTCCTCCTTGCGCACGCCGCTCCAGCTCGTGCGCGTGTCCTGGAGGTAGACGCCGCGGGCCTCGAACGCCTTGACGCGCGCGATCAGGCGGCGGGCCTTGGTTCTGGGTCTCCCCGGCTTGCGCAACGCAGGGCCGCGGCTCGAGCGGGCATCCTGAAGGGCCACCCGGCAGAGCTCCACGACGGACGGCTCGTTTAGCCGCTCCGCGTTGTCGCGAAGCTGCTTGATCTCCTGGGTGCTGAGCTCGGCGATGCGCGCAAGCGTCCATTCCGCGGCGTTGCCGCGCTTGAAGGCACCGCGCTCGGTCATTGAGACCTTGCGCTGTCGTAACACGCCATTGCCCGGGCAGGCTCGGCGCGCACCGCGCGACCCCTCGCAATGGTGAGAATCACAGACAGACGCATTGCTTCGCTCCTGCGAACGAGTGGCGAAGCAGGGGAGGAAAAAGCCGCAAGCGGCTCAGCTTCTTACGCAGCGCTTCGTAACTCCTTATACACCCTTTCGTGCCCGGGTGATATACGCCCGCCGCCGCCGCACGGTCGAGTCCCCGCAAAAGTTCCCGCGTCTTTAGCGTCGCTTTCGGCCGGAAGGTCGGTGACGAGCAAACTTGAGGGTCACTGCCAGCCGTATCGACGCGCGTAGAACCCCTTCATTGCCTGCGTAAGGACCATGTACCCCAGGAGAATCGCGGCAAGAAAGGCAAAGTACGACAAGGGCAGCGGTTCCATCTTGAAGTAGCGCGACACCGGCCCCATGGCCATGAAAACGCCGGTGACCATGATGACTCCGGTCATGAACAGCAACGCCGGCGAGGCTCGGCTCTGGAGGAACGGGATCTTCTGCGTGCGAATGGTGTGCACGATCAGCGTCTGTGTCAGCAGGCCCTCCACGAACCAGCCGGTCTGAAACAGGGTCTGCCTCTCTGGAACATTGGCCAGGAATACAAACCACATCAGCGCGAAAGTGAGGATGTCGAAGATCGAGCTGATAGGGCCGAAGTACAGCATGAAGCGGCCCAGCTCACCCGGATTCCAGCGCTGCGGGTTCCGGAGAAGTTCCTCGTCCACGTTGTCAAACGGGATGGCGATCTGCGAAGTGTCGTAGAGCAGGTTCTGCACCAGCAGTTGTACCGGCAGCATCGGAAGGAACGGCAGGAAAGCGCTCGCGAGCAGCACGGAAAATACGTTGCCGAAGTTCGAGCTTGCCGCCATCTTGATGTACTTCAGCATGTTCACGAAGGTCTTGCGGCCCTCGACCACGCCTTCCTCGAGGATCATCAGGCTCTTCTCGAGCAGGATGATGTCGGCAGCTTCCTTGGCGATGTCGACCCCGGAGTCCACCGAGATGCCGATGTCCGCGGTGCGAAGCGCGGCGGCGTCGTTGATGCCGTCGCCCATAAAGCCGACGACGTGGCTATTCGCTTTCAGCAAGCGCACGATCCGATCTTTCTGGGCAGGCGTCAGGCGGGCGAAGATGTGCTGCGTCTCAACCGCCCGCTCCAGATCCGCGTCGCTCATTCGCTCGAGTTCGGCCCCGACCACGATGCGCGACCCGTCGAGGCCCACTTGCCGGCAGATCTTCGCGGTGACCAGCTCGTTGTCTCCGGTGAGCACCTTCACCGTTACGCCATGCTCTGCCAGGGCCTTGAGCGCCGGCGCCGCCGTTTCTTTCGGCGGATCGAGGAACGTCACATAACCGATGAGCGTGAGCTCGGACTCGTCGGCGACGCCATAGGTCTCCTTCGAGGGCGGCAGCTGCTTCGCAGCAACCGCCACGACGCGCAGCCCCTGCTGGTTGAGCGAGGCGGTCAGCTCCCGCACCCGTGCAAGAAGCTCGGCGGTCACCGGCTCGTCAGTCCCGCCGTGGCGCACCCGCGTGCAGACACCGAGGATCTCCTCGACCGCGCCCTTGCAGACGAGCAGGTGATGCTCGCCGTGCTCGGCGACCACCACCGACATGCGGCGCCGCTGAAAGTCGAAAGGCACCTCGTCCACCTTCCGAAAGGCGGTCGCGATCTCCAGGTCACGATGCAACTCCGCGTGCGTCAGCACCGCCACGTCGAGCAGATTCTTGAGCCCGGTCTGGTAGTAGCTGTTGAGGTAGGCGTATTCCAGCACGTCATCCGACTCCGCGCCCCAGACGTCGCAATGCCGCTCCAAGGCAATCTTGTCTTGCGTGAGCGTGCCCGTTTTGTCCGTGCAGAGGACATCCATGGCGCCGAAGTTCTGGATCGCATCCAGGCGCTTGACGATCACTTTCTTCCGCGAGAGGAGCACCGCGCCCTTGGCAAGGGTCGAGGTGACGATCATCGGCAGCATTTCGGGCGTGAGCCCCACCGCGATGGACAGCGCGAAGAGGAACGCCTCCAGCCAGTCGCCTTTGGTGAACCCGTTGATGAACAACACGAGCGGCGTCATTACGAGAATGAAGCGGATCATGAGCCAGCTCACCAGGTTGACCCCCACCTCGAACTGGGTCGCGACCTGGTCGACGGAAACCACGCGGGACGCGAGCGCGCCGAAATAGGTCCGGTTGCCGGTATTGACGACGACCGCGGTCGCCGAGCCGGACACGACGTTCGTCCCCATGAAGAGCAGGTCGTCGAGCTCGAAGGGATTCGCGACCGGGCCGTTGCGCAATATCGCGAATTTCTCGACCGGCAGCGACTCGCCGGTCATCGCCGCCTGGCTGACGAACAAGTCCTTGGCGGCAAGGACGCGGCAGTCGGCCGGGATCATGTCGCCCGCGGACAGCAGCACGACATCCCCCGGTACCAGGTCGCGGATCGGGACTTCGCGCCGGTGCGGCGGCTTGACCGGGATCTCCTTGCCGAAATAGCGCTTGAAGATCGGCGCCGCCTCCTCGGTGATGTCGCAGCGAAGCACCGTCGCCGTGGTATGCACCATGGCCTTCAACTTCTCGGCCGCCTTGCTCGATTTCGTCTCTTGCCAGAAGCGGATGACCGTCGCGAGCACCACCATGGCGCTGATCACGATCGTGGCCTTCAGGTCCTCGGTAACGTACGAGATCAGCGCAAGAGCGGTGAGCAGCAGGCTGAAAGGCGTCCGATAGGCGAGCCACAGGTGCTGCCACCAGGGCAACGGCTTCTCGTGCTCCACCTCGTTGAACCCGGCCTGCTGCCGGATGATCTCGACCTGCGGCTCGGAAAGGCCGTTGGCCTGCGTCCCGAGGCGCTCGAGCAGCGCTTCGGGGCTGCTTTGCGCCGCCGCAATCAGCTCGCGCGCGAGTTCCGGCGGTACTTCCCGGCTGACTCCGGTCCGGGTGACCGTCTCCAGGAGCGCAATCCGCCGGAAGTGGCGCGTAAAGGCGTGGCTTCTGAGGAACGCCGCGAAAAGCTTCTTCAAAACGTTGAGGATCATGATCAGCCGTTCAACTGGAGTCCGCGAACGCAATCAAGACATGCACCGACCAGCGGCTATTGCCGCCGAATACCGCGAAGCGCACCGTCTCCTCCCGTGTGGCGAGACAGTGGCAGGTGGAATTGCCCGGGACCTGCGGTTCTATCTCGCCGCTAATTTCCCGCGAAAAAGCGGGACCGCTCTACAAGAGCAACTGTCCAACGAAATCTCCGAAGCAAAAAACCGCGCGGACGATATTCCCCTTCAATTGGGAGGTCAAGAAAAATTCGCGTAAATTTCCGAGACGAAGAAGGTAACGAAACCGAAAGCTGAAAACGCTATGACAGGTGCCGAGCGGATTGCTCCTCGGGGCACAGATGAATCTCGACCGTGATGTGTGCAAGCTCGTCATGCTTACGCAGTCGCTGCTTCACTTCTCTGCAATTGCGTTGCTTTGGAACCTGAAAGGCTACGCCTAACCGATTGGGGGTTCGGCTGAGTCTCGATCGCCGCTTTGGGTCGCAAGCGGATAGGCGCAACAGAGAAGACTCCCCATCAGAAGATAGGGGTCGTGCGATCTGCACTTAACCCCTTGAAGGAATTGGCGCGCCCGGCAGGATTTGAACCCACGACCCCCTGGTTCGTAGCCAGGTACTCTATCCAACTGAGCTACGGGCGCATTTCGGACTAACTGCGGGCGCGCATTATAACAAACCGCTCATGAGCTTCCGCATCGCGGTCGCGCGCTTGTGGCACGAAGCAAATTCATTTACGCCGGTCGTGACGCGGCTTGCCGATTTTCGCCAGCGCGAATGGCACTCGGGCGACGCCGTGTCCGAGTTCTATCGGGGGACGCGCACCGAAATCGGCGCGGCGGTCGATTTCTTCGCGCGAAATAGGGCTCGCGGCCGATGAGAGCTGCGGCCCGGGCGAACTAGCGAAACGCGGTCTCGAGCTCGGCGACGTTGTGCAGTACGCGTTTGGCGTGCTGGTAGAGCAGCTCGCCCTTGTCGTTGGGCGCGATGCCGTGCGGCAAGCGCGCGAAAAGCGGCGTGCCGACGAACTGCTCGAGGCGGTGGATCCGGGACGAGATCAGCGATTGCGCGGTATCGAGGGTCTCGGCGGCACGGCTGAAGCTGCGCAGCTCGTATACCACCACGAAGCACTGCAGGTCTTTGAGGTTGAGTTGCATCCTCCAGCGCCCCCGTTGCCGTCTTCTCGGCCCATTGTAGCGATGCGCACAAACGAGAGAGCGTGAAGTTTTCACGGCATCGGCATCGCCGATATCACGGATTGAGGATTGAGCAGCGCGAATTTGCCATGTATTCCTAAGCGTGACTCGCCGCAACGAGCGGAAGGAGTAGAAAAAATGAAAGCCACGCACGTCGCGTCACTGATTCTCACGGCAACGATCGCCGCTTTGTTCCTGCTGCGTACCGAGCCTGCATCGTCGGTCGATCCCGTGGCTCGCGATCCCGGGGTGCGCGGTGGGGAGGCAGGCGCCGGCAGAGCCTTTCTCGACCTGACCACGAACCAGGCTGCATTTTTCACCGCCGGCGCCAATGACTTCGGCGACCTGGAAACCGTTGCGGACGGCCTTGGGCCGAGGATGAACCTCGATAGCTGCGGCGGCTGCCATATCCAGCCCGCACTCGGCGGCACAAGCCCTAACTCACAGTTCGGCACGCCCCCGTTCGGCAACGTGCCCAATCCCCAGGTGGCGTTCGCCAGCAAGGATGGCGGCACGGATCTCGTGCCGTCATTCATTACCGAGGACGGGCCGGTACGCGAGGCGAGGTTCGTGCTGAATCCCGATGGCACTCGGGACGGCGGGGTGCACGCGCTCTTCACCCTCACCGGGCGCGCGGGGGCCGGCAACTGCGTCCTGGCGCAGCCCGACTTCGCGACGCAGCTCATGTACTACAACGTCATCTTCCGCATTCCCACGCCCACCTTCGGCGCCGGCCTGATCGAGCAGATCCCCGACGCGGCGATCATGGCGAACCAGGCGAGCGAGGCTTCGCTGAAGCAGCTACTGGGAATCCTCGGCAGGCCGAATTTCCAGCTTGCCGGACACACCATCACCGGCATCACGAACAACAACGGCAACGACGGCACCATCGCCCGCTTCGGCTGGAAGGCGCAGAACAAGTCGCTGCTGCTCTTTTCCGGCGAGGCGTACAACGTGGAGATGGGCATCACCAACGAGCTCTTCCAGACCGAGCGCGACGAAACCGAGAGCTGCCAGTTCGCGCCGGTCCCCAACACCGTCACTAACGTCGATGCGAACACGCCGACCGACGTGATCAGCCCGATCGAGAAGTTCGCGTTCTTCATGCGCTTCCTCGACGCGCCGCAGCCTTCCCCAGATACGCCGGGCGGTGCCGACTCCATCGCGAGGGGCAGGCAGAAGTTCGTCGAGATCGGCTGCGCGCTCTGCCATACGCCGTCGTTCACCACCGGCAACTCCACGGTGGCGGCGCTGCGCTATAAGCAGGTGAACCTCTTCTCCGACCTTCTGGTCCACGACATGGGCGTGGGGCTTGCTGACGGCGTGAGGCAAGGCGAGGCCGGCCCGAGGGAGTTCCGCACGGCACCGCTGTGGGGCGTGGGGCAGCGGATCTTCTTCCTGCACGACGGCAGGACCTCGAACCTGAAAGTGGCGATCCGCCAGCATGCGAGCTGGGGCTCGGAGGCGAATGGCGTGATCCTGCGATTCCACCTGCTGGACGAGAGCGCTAAGCAGGACATCCTCAACTTCCTGCGCTCGCTGTAGCCGGTTTTCAGGCTATCGCACTCCCCGCCTTCCCTCAGCGACGGCACGTCGGAAAGCGGCCGGCGCGGGAATGTGCCAGAATCCGCGCGCTTCCCCATAAGAAGAAGGGAACAGGAAGGCATGGATCTGCGGCGTGCCGTAGATCGGATTCAGAGCCTCGTGACGGCCGAGACCGGCCGGCGCCTCGGCGCCACCGCCGAGGCAGCGCTCTCCAAGCTCCTGCGCAACGTCGCGAGCGGCAGTCCGCATGGCGAGGACGGCTTCGCCTACCGCGAGCTCACCATCCTGTTCGCCGACCTGCGCGGCTTCATGTCGATCTCCGACCGCTACCCGCCGGAAGTGGTGCTGCAGGTGCTGAACCGCTGCCTGATCACCATGACGGAGGTGGTGTTCGCGCACGAGGGCACGATCGACAAGTTCATGGGCGACTCGATCATGGCGCGCTTCGGCGAGGCGCCGTCGGGCCGCGACCCGGCCGAGCGCGCCGCGGCGTGCGCGGTGGACCTGCAGATCGCGATGGACGCGCTGAACGCCCAGCAGCGGCATAGCGCCCTACCGGAGGTCTATCTCGGCATCGGCATCAACACCGGCCCGGTGCTCGTCGGCACGCTCGGCTCGGAGCTCTACGAAGCGCACACCGTGATCGGCGAAGAGGTGGCGCTCGCCGCGCGCATCGAAGCCTTCAGCCTGCGCGGGCAGGTGCTGCTCTCCGAGAGCACGTTCCGCCGCTGCAACGGCTTCGTCAAAACCGGCGACCCCTTCTCGCTGTACGTCAAGGGCAAGGCGGACCCGATCGTCGTACGCGAGCTGCTCGAGCTGCCGGGCGAAGGCAAGGCCGTGCCGCGGCGCGATATCCGCAAGAGCCCGCGCGTCAACGTGGCGATCGACTTTTCGTACCAGGTGATCCACACCGACATTACGGTGCCGCAGGTCCACCAGGGCATGGCGCGGGTGCTGGGCTACCACGGCCTGCTCGCCGAGATCGGCGAGCCGCTCGACCCGGCCGCCGAAGTCAAGATCCACATCGACCTGCCGCTGGTCAACCACCGCGCGGCCGACATCTATGGCCGCGTCAAGAAATGCACCCTCGGCGCCGAGCGCTATATGTGCGGCATCGAGTTCACGGCGATCACGAGCAAGACCCGCTCGAGCATCGAGCTCCTGGTGCAGCTCCTCATGCAGGGCACGGAACCGAAGTAAGCTCCGGTTTCACGCCAACGAGGAGCCCCTCATGTTCGTCCTGGTCGTCAACATCCGCATCAAGCCCGACAACGTCGAGCGCTTCATGATGCAGGTGCTGGAGAACGCGCGCGCCGCGCGCAAGGAGCCCGGCTGCCGGCAGTTCGACGTGCTGATCGACCCGCAGGACAAGACCAAGCTGATGCTCTACGAGATCTACAACGACGAAAAGGCGTTCGAGACGCACCAGCAGACGCCGCACTTCAAGAAGTACCTCGCTGAGGCGGTGCCGCTCCTCGCCTCGCGAGAGCGGCACGTCTACCGGCGCGCCGAGCCCTGATCAATCGTCGTCGTCTTCGTCGCCGTGCTCAGCGCGGCACTTGAAGCTCGCCGCGTCGTTGGTGCTGCCGTGACCGGTGTACACCGCGGCCTTCGGGTACGGGCAGAGCGGTCGCTGCATCGCAATACCGGCCGCCGGATTGTCGCCGGCATATTTGGTGGCGACGAGCTTCTTCGGCGCCTTGCCGCGCTCGACCCAGCGCTCGAGCGCGCTCAGCACATCGTGCTCGGCGTCCATCACCGGCGCCGGTAGCGCGAACGGACCGCCGAAGGCGTTCGGCCCGGGCCCGCCGCCGCAGTGCTGCATGCCTGGCACCATGAACAGCCGGTAGAAGTCCTGCACATCCTCGAGCGCTTCGGCGCGCGTATCGCGGCGCCCGGTGAAGAAAGACACCACGCTCTCGTAGTAGTTAACGCTGTTTACCGAGCTGATCGCAGGATCGTTCCAGCCGTGGTAGTGCAGGATCTTGCCGCCTCGTTGCCTCAGCGGCCGCAGGTCCGGGTCGATGGCGTTGATTACCCGGCCAATGCTCGCGTCGTTGATCGCCTGGTCGCTGTCGAAGTTGAAGGTGAAAAGGTTGTACCCAGGGCTGAAGACGAAATTGGAAAAGTACTGCGTGGAGAAAAAGTCGAGCAGCGATGTGAACGGCTGCGTCCCGGTGATCCAGGCCGGCCAGCCCCCCGGCCCGGACTCCGCGCCGGGAAGCAGTCCGGGATAGATCTGCTCGCCGGTGCGCGGGTTGCGGGGCCCGGCGTAGGCCTTGGCCACCGCCGCCGCCTGCAGCGGGGTAAAGCACGTGTTCGGATCCTGGCCCGCCTTGCAGATCAGGCTCGCGGGATTGAAGTCGCATTTGCGCGGATCGCTCACGATGCCGTCGACAATGCCGTCGATCGCGTCGCACTTCGCGTTCACCGCGGCTTCGAGAACCGGCATGAGCTGCGGGCCGAACCAGTTCGGTTGCGGACCGTTTGGCGGAAAGTTGGCATGCGCCTGGAAGCCCCACGCGGCCGCTGCAAGAAGATGCGTCCAGAAGTTCGCCGGCGCGCCGACCACGAGGCCGTCGAAGTCTTCCGGAAACTGCTGCGCTTCCATCAGGCCCTGCCGTCCGCCGGTCGAGCAGCCGGTGTAGTACGAATGGCGCGGCCGCTCGCCGTAGAACGCGCGCACGATCGCCTTCGAGACCTGCGTCGTGAGGTGCATCGAGCGCGGCCCGAAGTCGATTACTTTCTCCGGATGGCCGAACGCCCAGCTCGCGTCACCGCCGATGTGGCCCGTATCCGTGGTTGCGGTGGCGTAGCCGCGCAGCACCGCGCGGCCCATGGCCTCGGTGTTGATCGAGCCGACGAAGCCGCCGCCGCCCACGGCGTTGAACTTGCCGTTCCAGTTGGCGAGCGGCAACCACGCTTCGAAGCCGATCTGCGAATCGGACGTCGGCCGGATCACGCCGACGACGCGGCAAAACGCCGGCAGTGGACCGCCGGTGACCGCCGCTGCGGACCTGATGGTGGTGTCCGCAAGATGCAGCGCGGCGAGGCTTGCGCATGATGCCGGCTCGGCGGCTGCGGTGGTTGCTACGCCGGATGCGAACAGGGCAGCGAGAACACCCGCGACTCGGTAATTCATCTGCTTTTCCTCCCCAGGAAAGTGCGCAGGCATCATACGCCACCAACCTAGCAATATGCTGACATTAGAATCGGCGCATGCTGAAACGCGTCATCACCGCTCTGCTCGCGTTCGTCGCGGCGCAGGCGCTGGCGCAGGGATTTCCGTCCAGACCGGTAAAGCTGCTGATCGGCGTGCCGCCCGGCGGGCCGACGGACACCGTGGCGCGCGCGATCGCGCCGGAGCTCGGCGAGGCGCTCGGTCAGCCGATGGTGGTGGAGAACCGCCCCGGCGCGAGCGGCGTGATTGCGACCGACGCGGTGGCGAAGGCGCTGCCCGACGGACATACGCTCGCGTTCATCTACATCACGCATGCGACCAATCCGACGCTGATCGCCAAGCTGCCGTACGACACGCTGCGCGATTTCGCGCCGGTGTCGCTGGTCGGCCGGCAGTCGATGGTGCTGCTTGCGCATCCAGCGTTCGCGGCGAGCTCGGTGCAGGAGCTCCTGGCCGCGGCCAAAGCGGCGCCGGGCAAGATCGACTACGGCGCTTCGGATGCCGGGAGCGCGCCGCATCTTGCCGCGGAGCTCTTTAAGATGATGGCCGGCATCGATCTGACGCCGATCTACTACAAGGGTACGGCGCCTGCGCTCACTGATTTGCTCGCGGGGCACATACCGGTGATGTTCGTCTCCAATATCAGCGCGCTGCCGCATGTGAAAGCGGGCAAGCTGAAGGCGCTCGGCGTCACCGGCGCGCAGCGCACGGCGCTCGCGCCCGACATCCCGACGATCGCCGAGAGCGGACTCGCGGGGTACGAAGCCTATGGGTGGTATGGCATCGCCGCTCCCGCGCGCACGCCGGGCGCAATGATCGCGCGGCTGCATGCCGAGGTGGCGAAGCTCGCGCAGAACCCGGCGATGAAATCGCGGCTCGCCGCCCAAGGACTCGAGCTCGTCGGCAACACGCCCGCGGAATTCGACGCTTTCATCCGCGCCGAGATCGATAAATGGCGCGCGGCCCTCAAAGCCGCCGGCATCAAGCCGGCATAGCGTGACTTTTTGCCTGCGCGCCGCGCTCCAGCGGCGCGGGGTGAAGTCTGCTAACCTGAACTGGCCGGCGACTGTCAAGAACGCATTGCACCAGCGCGCCAGCGCTGGAGGGAGAGGCCATGAAAGAACGCTGGGTCTGGCTCTTGCGCTACGTTGTCGTAATCATCCTTGCACTTGTCCTTGCCGCGGCGCTGGGCGAGATGGAGCTGTTCAAGAGCACCAAGTTCGGCAAGACCGGGCTCACCGCCGCGCGCCTGGTGCAGTTCCTCGGCTACGGCGGCGCGCTCGCAGTCCTGTGGCTGATCGCGCAGCGCGCTGCGGCGCTGCTGCCTTCGGGCGACGAACGCTGGAACGTGCTGAAGAGCATCCTTGTTCCGCTGGCGACATTGATCGTCGTCGCCTCGGGACAAGCCGTGGTGCTTCTCGTGCTCGGACCGCTGATGAACAAGGCGTGGCAGCAGGCCTACAACTGGGTGGCGATCGCCGCCATCGTCGCAGCCGCCGTCTGGCTCGTGGCGGCGTTGTTTACGGGATCCGCTTCGCTGGCACCGCTCTTTGGAGCAGGCCGGCATCGGCTCTCGGGAGAGAAGCCCGAATAGCTGGGTAACACGTCGTTACGCAAGTTGCAGTTGCGACATTCGGGCGTAACGTGCGGCCGCGACAATAGGCGGCATGACGACCGGTAATTTTTACTGCCCGCGAGTCCAGTGGCTCCGGCCGTTCGTCTGTTCTGTCACAGACGCACGCGGGGCCGCCAAGTAGGCTTCGCCTGCTGCCTCGCTTTGTATAAACGGAGGAAATAATGGAAGAGCAAGCAAAAACACGCGTACATCCCCTCATCGCCGGCGCGGCGGTCGCGGTGATCATCGCCGCGGGCGTTGCGGTCGCCGCAATCACGGGTTACCTGCCCGGCTCGAATGCCGAGATGGCGCCTGCCGCCAAAACGGACACGCCGACGTCGCATCCCGCGCAGCGGCAGCACGCCGCGGCGAAGCCCGGCGAGTCGCGCCAGCACGTCGCGGCCGTATGCCATGACTGCGGCGTGATCCTCGAAGTGAAGGAAGTCGACGTGCTCGGCAAAGGCACTGGCATCGGCGCGGTCGCCGGCGGCGTCGGCGGCGCGGTGCTCGGCCACGAGATCGGCGACGGCAGCCGTGCCGGCACGGCGGTCGGCGCGGTGGTCGGCGCAGTGGCAGGCCACCAGATCGAGCGCAAGGCGCGCGAGCACAAGAAGTACGAGATCACGGTGCGCATGAACGACGGCTCGACCAAGGCGATCACCGACGAGAGCGGCAACCAGGTCTCCTGGAAGAGCGGCGACAAGGTCCGCGTCGGCACCGACGGCGTGATCCGGCCGATCTAAGCGTACGAGTGCGGCAAACGACGGGGTCAGGCCTGGAGGCCTGGCCCCGTTGCTCTTACTGGAGCATGAACCCGCCGACCGCGCCGCCGGCGGCGAGCAGCCACAGCGGATTCACGCGCCGGGCGAACACCGCCGCTGCCGCCGCGCCGGCGGCGATCACCCACAGCCGCCAGTCGGGCGTCGCGGGCGTGCACAGCACATAGCCGCCGGAGAGCGTCAGCCCGACGACCAGCGGCGCGATCGCGCGCTGGATCGCGCGGCGCCACGGTGAGTCCTTGAAGCGCTCCCACAGGTCGGCGATCCACCACGAGAGCACCGCCGCCGGCGCGCACACCGCGAGCAGCGCCACTACGGCGCCCGCGAGGCCGGCCGCGCGCCAGCCGATCAGGCTCACGATCAGCACGTTCGGGCCGGGCGCCGCCTGCGCGATGGCGAAGAGCTGGATGAACTGCGCGTGCGTGGTCCAGCCTTTCACGTCCACTACGAGGCGCTGCATCTCCGGCATCACCGAGGGCATGCCGCCGAAGGCGATGAGCGACAGCACGCCGAAGGTGAGCGCGAGGTCAAGGAGGATCAAAGCCAGTCCCGCCGCGCGAACAGGATGCCGAGCGCAGCCGCAACCGGCATCACGATGAGCAGCGACCAGCGCCCGACGCCCACGGCGAGGAAGCAGCCGGCCACCAGCACGAGCGCCGCCGGCTTGCGCGCGAGGGCTCTTCCGAGCTTGAGCGCCGTGCCGATGAATAGCCCGGCGCCGGTGGCGCCGACGCCGGTGACGACCGCGCGCACGGTCGGGTTCGACGCCCACTCGAGGTAGAGGATGCCGAGGAGCATCACCCAGACGAAGGGCAGCGCCATCAGGCCGAGGAACGCAACCGCGGCGCCCGGCACGCCGAACCAGCGCTTGCCGAGCACGATCGAGGCGTTGCCGATGTTCGGGCCGGGCAGGAACTGGCAAAGGCCGATGGTCTCCGCGAAGTCCGCCTGCGTCAGCCAGCGGCGCTCTTCCACCATCGTGCGGTAAGCCCAAGGCAGCACGCCGCCGAACGAGCGCGCGCCGATGGCGAGGAACCCCATGAAGAGCTCGGTGAGCGTGCGAGGCGGCGCGACCTGCATTTTTTCTTGCACAATACCAGCGTATGCGCAGCGCTGCAGCGCTCGCACTATTGGCGCTTGCGCTGAGCGCGCAGGCGCAGGTGCCGTTGTCTGCCGAAGAGAAGGCGC
>JACXTT010002189.1_pt1 | contig 31321 bp, 30 predicted proteins | sample 9270951 | NCBI WGS metagenome assembly JACXTT01 (sample SAMN15532306, study PRJNA645909) | rock metagenome | isolation source: weathered quartz diorite | place: Puerto Rico | collected 2017-06-21
ACGAGGCGGAGGTCGCTCACTCACCGCCACCCTTGCGCAACTGGGCGCGTAGCTTCTTCAGCGCGACCCACGCGAAGCCGCGCACGTCGTCGGGGGAGATGCCGCGCTCCCAGTTCGTCTTCGAGAACCAGCTGCCGGCGAACTCCTCGACGATCTTCGAGGCCTGGCGGCAGTGGAGATCGAGCGCCGCGTTGAACTCGGCGTGCTCCGCCATGCCGGCGAAGCGCCGCTCGCCGCCGACGTGGTTCGAGAGCTCACGGCTGAGGAAGAACGTCAGGTACCGGCGCGTGAGTCGGCCGAAGAAGTCGCGCGCGAGCGTGCCGAACTGCTTCGTGGTTGCGAGCGCGGCGAGTTCGCGCTGGACGTCGCCGGGCGACGTGCCGAATAGGCTGCGACTGCGCTCGCCGAGGATCTTGGTGAGCGTCTCGGCGGCCGCCATCTGGGCCATCTCGCCGAAGTCGGTGCGGCCGCCCGTGCGGCGCATCTGCGCGTCGATGGCGTCGGTGAACGCGCCCACGAGCTCGGCGAGCCCGGGCGCGCCATCGACCGTCACACCGAGCGCCCGGAGGCGATCGACGAAGTTCGGATCGCGCGCCGCGAGTGGGAGCTGGGTGAGAAGCCAAGTCGCGCGCCCGAGGCCCTCGTCGTCCGCGGCCTTCTGAAAGCCTTTCTCCGCTGCGTCGAGCGCTGCGGCGGCGACGGACGGAGCGTCGCCGTCGTGCCTTATCAGCTCGACAACCTGTTCCCACTTCCGGGTGCGCGGGAGCTCTCCGAGACGGATGTGACCCATCAGATCTCCGTCGTGCTCCAGGCCCACGCCTTCGGATCCAAGGCTCTGAGGAGCTGCCGGAACCGACCCATGTCGACGCCGCCATCGCGAGCAGCGCGACGGGCTCGAGCTTCGAGCGCTTGCTTGAGGGTGTCAGAAGATTCGTAGCGTCGTGTCATCTGCCAGCCCAAATCCGCGCGTCCATTCCGCATGTTATCCCTCCTCGGCTCTCCGAAACGACCCATTCCCCGCGACCGAAAGGAAAGGCGCCATTTTGCTTTCCGAGCTGCTCGCGGTCACCGGCACGAGATCGCGCTCCATCTTCTCGCCGATCACGTCTGCCCGGACGCCGCCGCCCAGGTTGAGGCGCAGCCCGAGGCCGGGCAGAGTCTCGAACATCTGCGCCACCTCTGCCTCGAACTCGGTGCCCACGAGCGCGCACTTGAATGCCCGGAGCAGCTTGTAGCGGAGGTCGCGTGCGTCGGGCGACGTCGGCCGTTTCCGCAGGCCGCCGAGCTTGAACATCCCCTCGGCAATCTCGGCCATGCTGACCGTCTCGCCGGTGCGACCGGCGAGCACTGCGAGCGCGAGCAGGGGTTGGCGCTGCAGGTGGTGGGGCGGCCGCGTCGGGATCTCGTGGCCGCGGTAGGTCACTCGGCGCTCGCGAAGGTCCACGACGAGGAGCGGCTCGGGCGGCTTCACGGGAGCCTCGGCGCCGTAAACAGCGACGGGGTCGGCAACCATGAGGATCGGCGGCGCGACGTCGGTGGGGCACGGCGCCGGTGCCGGCGGCTCCGGCTTCTTGGTCAAGCGCGCCCAGAGCGCGGCGAACGCGCCGCGGTGGTTGAGCGCCTTGCGAACGGCGTCCTCGCCGGCCGAGCGCATCGCGTCCGGAGTGTCGAAGCCCGCGGCGACGAGCCGGCGCACGAGCACGCGACCCAGCCCGCGCACCCGGAGCGCCGCCACCGGGACGGCGTCCTCGCGCGCGCCGTGGGTAAGGCGTTCGGAGAGCACCTCAATCTCGCGCCACCGCGGCTCGGGCCAGCCGCACGCCTGCGCGATCGACGCGAGCGCCTCGACGAGCCACGCGTACTCCTCGCCGACGCGGCGGAGCGCGCCGGCCCAGACGTGGTATTCGCGCTCGATGTCCTTCGTCCCGCGCTCCTCGATCCAGTCGTGGAGGAACAGCGCCTTCTTGAATGCCCTGGCCGGCTCGTACTCGACCGAGCTCTGATCCTCGGCGAGCCGCGCGAAGACGGGCCGGTCGCTCGCGCCGGCTTCGTGGGCCCTGCGGAGGATCTCGCCGCGGTAGTCGCATTGGAACCGCTCCTTGTTGGTCATGTTGACGTACACGTCACGGCCCGCGGGCGTGAGGCTCACGACGGCGAGCGCTTCGATCTCGCTGAGTGCCGCCGATCGCGCCTCACGCGCCCACTCGGCGAGCGCGATGCCGGTGTCGACGCCGAGGCCCTTCGAGGCGCAGGCGCGACCGAGATCCGTCACCGCGAGCTTGCCATCCTTGTCCCGCCGGACGAGGCATCCGCCGATGCAGATCTCGAGCGCGCGGTCGAGCGCCTCGAGGAACGCCTCGCGCGACATCTGCTGGTACCAGTAAACGTGGCCGGTGAAGCTGGAGAGCAAGAGATCGGCGAGGTCGTCGCGGCGCTCGGCGAGGCCGGAGGCGAGCAGGTTCACGACATGGTTTTCGAGCGGCGCCTCCTTCAGCGTCGGCACGATGTCCTCGAACTCGGAGCCGACGTAGTGCCGTAGCCAGACGTCCGCCTCGAAGGGCGAACTCGTCACCAGGATCGAGCGGCCGAAGTCCTTCGTGTGCGCGAGCCGGCCGGCGCGACCGCTCATGTTCTCGTACTCGGACTTCGAGATGTCCTCGAGCGACCAGCGGCTGTAGCGCTTGAGATACTGCCAGCGCTTGCCGTCGAGGACGACGTTCTTTACCGGCAGGTTGAGGCCCATCGCCAGCGTCGAGGTCGAGAACAGCACGCGGATCGCGCCGCTGCGGAAGTGGCGCTCGACGATCGAACGCTCCTCGGGCGAGAGGTCCGAGTTGTGGAACGCGATCGAGCTCGACAGCACCGCGAAGAGCGCCTCGCGCGCGTGCGTCTCCTCCTGCTCGCGCAGCTCGTCGATGGCGTCGGCCACCGAGGGGAGCGAGACGCGATCGGCGAGCATGCGCGCGTAGCTCACCGTCGCCGCGCGGTCGGGCAGAAACACCAGCACCTGCTCCGCGCGCGCCGCGAGCTCCTCCGCGATGCCGAGGACTCGATCGTGCCGCTTCTCGCTGCCGTAGTCGGTGAAAGCCTCGGCGCCCTGCGCGGCGGAGTTGTGCTCGAGGTACTTGAACGTGCCGTTGCATAGGACGCCCTTGCGCAGCTCGATGGGCCGGCGCGTCTCGACGATCAGCTTCGCGCCGAGCCAGTCGGCGAGCGACTGCGTCTTGCCGAGCACCGCCGACAGGCCGAGCACGCGCGGCCGCGAGCGCGCGATGCGGAGCTTGGTGAGCAGCAGCTCGAGCGTCGGACCGCGGACCTCATCGGTGATGAGCTGTAGCTCGTCGACGACCACGAGCCCGACCACCTCCATGAGCTGCGGGCGGCTCACGAGCAGCGCCTGCATCTTCTCGAAGACGACGACGGCGATCTGGAAGTCGCGCCGCTCGATGTCCTCGTCGTACTCGCGGTGGTCGCGCGAGGAGACGACCACCTTGATGCCGAGCTTGCCGTACCGCTGCCGGAATTCCTCGAACTTCTCCTCCGCGAGGGCCTTCTGCGGCACGAGGTAGAAGACCTTGGTGTTCTCGCGGGCCGCTTTCACCGCGGCCATCTCGCCGACGAACGTCTTTCCCGACGACGTCGGCGAGAACACGATCAGGTTGCCGCTTCCGAACAAGCCGAACTCCTTCACGGCGCGCTCCTGCACCGGAAGGAGCTCGGGCCCGATCGTCTCGCGCCAGATGGCGAGGATGTCGGCGGCGATGTTGTAGGCCTCCAGCGTGTCGACGCGCATGCGGCTCCTCATGCCGCCGCGGCGGAGGCCGGACGGATCTGTGTCCCATCGACCTTCGCCGCGGCGGCCTTCAACAGGCCGGTCTTCTCGATTCCGGCTTTCTCCCGCAGCTGCGCGTGGATCCGCTGCGCGATCTCGGTGTGCTCGGCGAGGTACCGGCACGCGGCGTCCCGGCCCTGGCCGATCCGCTCGTTGCCGATCGACATCCAGCTCCCGGCCTTCTCGATCAGCCCGGCTTCGACGCCGAGATCCAGGAGCTCGCCGTCGGCGTAGATCCCGCGGCCGTAGCAAATGTCGAACTCCGCCAGCCTGAACGGGACCGCGAGCTTGTTCTTGGCGACCTTCACGCGCGTGCGGTTGCCCGTGACCTTGTCGCCGTCCTTGAGCGCACCGATGCGCCGGACGTCGAGCCGCACCGACGCGTAGAATTTGAGGGCGTTGCCGCCCGTCGTCGTCTCAGGGCTGCCGAACATGACGCCGATCTTCATGCGCAGCTGATTGATGAACACGATGGTCGTGCGGCTGCGTGCGCAGCTCCCAGTGATTTTCCGGAGGGCCTGGCTCATGAGGCGCGCGTGCAGGCCGACGTGCGCGTCGCCCATGCCGCCCTCGAGCTCCGCCTTCGGCACGAGCGCAGCGACCGAGTCGACGACGATGACGTCGATCGCGCCGCAGCGCACCAGCATATCGACGATCGCGAGCGCCTGTTCGCCGTGATCGGGTTGCGAGAGCAAGAGCTCCTCGGTTTTCACGCCGAGCTTGCGCGCATAGCTCACGTCGAGCGCGTGCTCGGCGTCGATGAACGCGCACACGCCGCCCGTGCGCTGCGCCTCGGCGACGGCGTGCAGGGCCAGCGTCGTCTTGCCCGAGGACTCGGGCCCGTAGATCTCGACGAGGCGACCGCGCGGCAGGCCGCCCGTGCCGAGCGCGATATCGAGCCCGAGCGAGCCCGTGGAGATCACCTCGATGCTCGGCCGACCGGCATCGCCGCCGAGGGTCATGATCGAGCCCTTGCCGAACTGCTTCTCGATCTGCGTGACCGCTGCGTGAACGGCCTGGTGCTTCTGCGTCGTGTCCATGTTCGTCTCTCCTGCGTGTGGTTAGGTGGGACTGGACCAAGCTACCGCCGACCTATGCCAAAGACGGTCAGAGCTGGGATCCGCCTGAAAACCCAGCGAATCTCCGCTCGCGCCGCTGCGATGGCGCGTCAGTGCGAAAAGCATCATGGACACAAGCACTTGGCCCGTGCTCAACTCTGACCCACTTTGTCAGAGAAGCGAAAACGCCCTCGGAAGCGAACCGCCCGCGCCCGTTACGCGCCTGCGACGCGTCTCCACCAGGTGAAGGCGCTGCTGAACTCCGGCGCCGGCGTGAGCGTCTACGACATCGCCGAGCGGCTCGAATGCAGCGTGCGCACGGCGATCCGCTACCTCGACGCGCTGGGGGCCGCGGGCGAGCCACTGTACGAGGAGACGGTCGGCAAGAGGAAGGTGTGGCGGCTGATGCCGAGCGCGCGCCACGAGACCATCACGCTCACGACAAGCCAGATGCTCTCGCTTTACCTCTCGCGCGCGGCGTTCGACTTCCTCGCCGGGACGGGGTTCCGCGAGGATCTCGACGACGTCTTCGCGAAGCTCGAGTCGACGCTCAAGCGCAAGGACTTCACCGCCGCGCGGCACCTCGACCGGAAGATCTTCGACGTGAACGAGGCGCCGCATATTTACGAGGGACGCATTGAGCACGTGAACGAGATGATGACCGGGCTGCTCCGCGAGGAGCGCCTGCGCGTCACCCACGGCAGCGTCGCGCGGGGCCAGAAAGCGTTCGTTCTCGATCCTCTGACCCTCGTCATCTACAAGAAGGGCCTTTACCTCGCGGGCTACAGCCACCACCACAACGGCATCCGCACCTTCTCGCTCGACGGCTTCGGCGACGTCGACTGGCTGCGTGGCGAGCGCTTCGATTACCCGGCCGACTACCAGCCGTCGAAGCTCGCCGAGGGCGCGTTCGGGCTCATCTCGGGGCCCCGCACGCGTGTGCGGATCTTCTTCGACGAGAAGGTCGCGCGCTTCGTTCGCCGCCGGCGCTGGCACCCGACCCAGGTCGTCAAACGCGTGCCGGCCGGCATCGAGCTCACGATGGAGGTGAGCGGCACGGTCGAGCTCGCGAGCTGGGTGCTCGGCTTCGGCGACCAGGCCGAGGTGGTCGAGCCCGAGAGCCTTCGCGATCAGGTCGCCGCGGAGCTCGCGCGTGCCGCCGCGAGGTACGCGCCGCGCGCCGAGTAGCGTGTCCCCAGCGACGCTCGTTCGAGACGTTTATCGGGCGAGAGCACGGAGAACGTCTTGGACACGCGCGCCAATCATACCCATCGCACCAAACGACGCTTATCGGACGGCAACCACGACTCGGATAGACTGTCGGCTGCCACCGCGCGCGCCGAGGTCGTCGACATCCTCGCCACCGCCGTCTTCGCCATCCTGCTTGAGGGCCGCGCGCCGCGGTCCAAGCCCGAGCGCGCCGAGCAACAAGGACGCTGCTCGTGAGCCCAAGAGAGCGCTCGAGCGACCGCGGAATCGCCTTGCCTTGTTCACCAGAGACCGCCGTCATGTCGTCGGGCGGCGCGATGTCGCCCCCGGAAAGAGAGAGCGACATGAGCAACAACAAGGTTCACGCGCTGCACGCGGAGAGGAAGACGGCGGCGAGCATCACGCGCGAGCTGGCCGCGCTCGATGCGATGAGGGTCGGCGAGCTCGCGGAGAAGTACCGAGAGTTGTTCGGCGCGCCGACACGGACGAGGAACAAGGAGTACCTGCGCAAGCGCATCGCCTGGCGCATTCAGGAGCGCGCCGAGGGCGGCCTGTCGCCGCGCGCCCTCGAGCGGATCGAGCAGCTCGCTCCCGAGGCGCCGGCGCGCTGGCGCGAGCCCGTCGGCCGCAAGGGCAGCGCGGGCGACGATCTCATCCCGTTTACGAAGCCGGGTCGCGACCCGCGCCTGCCGCCCGCGGGCACCGTCCTCAAGCGCGTGCACGATGGCGTCGAACACCAGGTGCGGGTGCTCGACGACGGGTTCGAATACCGCGGCGAGCGCTACCGCTCGCTCTCCAAGATCGCCAGCACCATCACGGGCACGCACTGGAACGGGTTGCTTTTCTTCTTCGGGCGCGGCAGCGGTGCGCGCCGCGCCGCTCCCGAGGAGCGTGCCGGATGAAAAAGAACGGCGTCCACAAGCCGGCGCCCGAGGTGAAGCGCTGCGCGGTCTACACCCGCAAGTCGACGTCGGCGGGGCTCGAGCAGGACTTCAACTCGCTCGACGCCCAGCGCGAGGCGTGCCTCGGCTACATCCAGCGCCAGCCGGGCTGGGCGCTGGTCGATGAGCGCTACGACGATGGCGGCTTCACGGGCGCGAACATCGATCGGCCGGCGTTCCAGCGCCTGCTCGCCGACATCGAGGCCGGGAGGATCGACGTCGTGGTCGTCTACAAGGTCGACCGCCTCAGCCGCTCGCTACTCGACTTCGCGAAGGTGATGGAGCGCTTCAGCGTCGCGGGCGCGTCGTTCGTCTCGGTCACGCAGAATTTCTCCACCGCGGATGCCATGGGCCGGCTCACGCTCAACATGCTGATGAGCTTCGCCGAGTTCGAGCGCGAGATGATCGCCGAACGCACGCGCGACAAGATCGCCGCCGCGCGCCGGAAGGGAAAGTGGACGGGCGGGCCCGTGCCGCTCGGGTACACGGTCGAGGATAAGCGCCTCGTCGCCCACGATCTTGAGGCGGTTCTCGTTCGGGAGATCTTCAGGCTCTACCTCGAGGAGCGTTCGGCGCTCGCGGTCGCTCGCACTCTGAATGATCACCACCGCTCGACGAAGCGCCACCGCGCGGCGAACGGCAACCTGCGCGAGGCGAGGACCTGGACGAAGGGCGACGTCCTGCGCGTGCTCAAGAACCCGGTCTACGCCAGCTACATGCCGTCCGGCGGCGAGCTGCACGAGGCGGAGCACCCGCCGATCATCCCCCGCGAAACGTTCACGCGAGTGCGGGCGCTCCTCGAGGGCGCGACGGTGGCGAGGAAGGACCGTGGCCGGAACCCGGAGTACGTGCTGCGAGGGCTCCTACGATGCGCGCGCTGCGGGGCGAGTTTTACGCCGGCGTCCACGCGGAAGGGCCGCGCCGAGTACCGGTACTACCGCTGCCTCACGCGCGACAAGCAGGGGCGCGACGCATGCCAGTCGTCGCCGCTCCCGGCGCAGGCGATCGAGGAATACGTGCTCGAGCGGCTCCGCAACACCACCGCGGACGGCAGGCTGGCGGCGGATGTCGCGGCGAGCGTGAAGGAGCGCGCGGCGGCGCGGTGCAAGGACATCCTCACCGAGAGCCAGAAGCTGCCGAACGAGATCGCGTCGCTGTCGGACGAGGGGAAGCGACTCGTCGAAACCATCGCCACGGTGAACAATGGCGCGCGACGGCTCCTTGATGAGCGCCTCGGTGAGATCGGCGAACAGCTCGCGCGCCGCGAGGCTCGGCTGGCGACCGCAGAGCGCGAGCTCGCGAACCTGGACGCGCTCGAGGTCGAAGCCACGTGGGTCGCGCAGTGCCTCACCGACTTCGACAAGGTCTGGGACGTGCTCACCCCGGAGAACCGGGCGCGCCTGCTGCGCGCGGTCGTCCAACGCGTCGAGGTGGACGAGCCCGCAAACAAGGTGAGCGTCCACATCACCGACCTGGCGGCGGCGCTCGACGCGCCGACGCCCTTGAATGAACTCGCGCACGAGGAGGCCCCGGCATGACGAGCAACGCGAAGGTCTTCACCGACTCGCTCCACCGCGTCCAGCGCGGACACGGGAAGGGCTTCACGACTGAGGCGGCGCCGGCGCCCGTGCGCCGGCCCGCGCGCGTGGCCCTGATGCTCGCGCTCGCGCACAAGATCCGGGAGGCGATCGCCCAGGGCAAGGTGCGCGACCAGGCCGACGTCGCGCGCCGGCTCGGCTTTACTCGCGCGCGGCTGACGCACCTGCTCGACCTGCTGCTGCTCGCGCCGGACCTGCAGGAGAACGTGCTCCTACTCGAGGCGGTTGACGGTAGGGAGCCGACGAGCGAACGATCGCTTCGCAACTTCACCCGAATGTCGAGCTGGGAGCTCCAGCGCCGAACTTGGCGTGATAGCTCCGCGAAAATCGCCTGAAGTACATGACGTGACCATACATGACTGTTGACGCCAACCCGCCCCCGAGATGACGATGAGTTACGCCATTAACACTGAACGCCTGAGCAAGCCGAACCCTCGTCGAGAACCGGTCGAGAGCCGAAAAAGAACACCATGAAAGCCGCTCGAGATCTCAAGGACAACGACTGTTCGATCATCGCCCTAGACAAGTTCATCCAGGCCACGCGCGACTCCGGATACAAGGGCACGGCGAGCGCGATTTCCGAGCTCGTCGACAACTCGATCCAGGCCGGCGCGACGCGCATCGCGATAACGGTCGCCGCTGCGACCGCCGAGTCCGAGGACGAGAAGACGATCGACATCTCGCTGCGCGACAACGGCTGCGGCATGGATCCGTTCACGCTCCGCCAAGCGCTCCGCTTCGGAGGCAGCACTCGCTTCGGCGATCGCTCGGGTCTCGGGCGGTACGGGATGGGGCTGCCGAACGCGTCGCTCAGCCAGGCGCGCAGGGTGAGCGTGTACACCTGGCAGGCCCCCGCGCCCGGCAGCGTGTACACGTCGTACCTCGACGTCGACGAGATCGTCCGCTGCGAGATGGAGGAGGTGCCGCGGCCAGCGATCGTCAAGAACCCGCCCGCCGAGCACGGCGGCCGCTCCGGCACGCTCGTCATGTGGACGCGGTGTGACAGGCTCGATAACCGCCGCGTCTCGACCATCGTGCGCAAGCTCGAGGCTGAGCTGGGCCGTAGGTTCCGGCACTTTCTCTGGGATGGGCTGCGCATCACGATCAACGGCGACGCGCTCCAACCGTTCGATCCGCTGTACCTCCACGCGAAGGCGGAGATCTCGGGCGGCCACCTCTTCGGCGACGAGTTGGAGTACGAGATCACGGCGGATCCGAAAGATCCGAAGGTCACTGGCCGGGTGCGCGTCCGCTTCTCGGAGCTCCCTGTCCACGAGTGGCACAAGCTTTCGAACGAGGAGAAGCGCCGCATCGGGCTGTCGAAGGGCGCCGGCGTCTCGCTTGTCCGCGCCGGGCGCGAGGTCGACTACGGCTGGTTCTTCATGGGCAGCAAGCACCGCGAGAACTACGACGACTGGTGGCGCTGCGAGATCCAATTCGATCCCGTCCTAGACGAGGCGTTCGGCATCACGCACACGAAACAACAGGTCCGGCCGCAGGCGCGCCTTATCGAAGCGCTCACGCCCGAGCTCGAGGACGTAGCCCGAGCGCTCAACGGCCGCGCGAGGAAGGCGCACACGGCCGTCAAGGCAGGCGAGCGGTTCTCGGAGGCCGAGCGCCTCGCGAACGAGCGTGATCACTTGCTCCCGCCACTTCCGTCGAAGCCTGATCCAAAGGCGAAGGCGCTCCTGAAGGACCTGGAGAAGAGTCACCCAGTCCTCCGGCGTGGATCCAGCGACGAGGTCCTGCGCTACACGATCGTAGAGGGTGCGGTGAAGGACACCTCGTTCTTCAGCTACGCTCACGACGGCCAGCGACTCGTGTTGGTGCTCAACCCGGACCACCCCTTTTACCGCGAGATCTATAAGCCCCTCGCCGACGGCGACAGCCCGCGCGACCAGCAGCTTCGCGCGAAGATCGAGCTCATGCTCCTCGCCGCCGCTCGCAGTGAGGCTGCCGCCAAGGGCAAGGATCAGGCGCTCGCGAGACAGAGGCTCGAGTGGAGTAACACGCTCGCAGCGTTTCTGAACGACAAATGATAGGCGACGCCGCCTCGACCTGGACCGCGCTGCGGCCGAAGCTCAGGAGCGCGGCATCAAATGCCGCGTTCGTCGCACAGGCGCGCGCGCTCGCCGCGGCATCCAAAGATGGCGACGCCGAAGACGCGATCGACGAGGTGCGCGCTGCGTTCATCGACGGCACCCAGTCGTGCAAGCGCGCCGATCGACAGGCCCTACTCGCGGCGGGCCTCGTTTTGTCCGATCTCACCGTGCAGCGCTGGCACGTCCGTGTTCGTCGCGGCGCGGTCGAGGTGCGCCCGCCGACCGAGGTCAGCGATGATCGCGCCGCAGAGAAGGCGCGCGTCCGGCGCCAGGAGCTGGTCAAGCGGGACGCGCAGCTGCGCCAACCCTCCGTTCAGAAGTTTCTGCGCTCGATGGAGCGGACGCGCGTCTTCGGCGGAAAGTTCTGCTCGATCTTCTCCCTCATGCGTGACGGCCGCGAGCTCGCAGAGGGCCTGCGCAAAGCGCGTGAGCACGGTAACAACGGCTGGGCGAACATCCTCGCCACCGTCGTCGACCCGTACCTCGAGTTCGTGACCTCAGAGGAGGCCACGTGCTCCTTTACCGGCCTGCGCCTGATGGACATCTGGCGCTACTTCCGCCACACATGGAGCAACCAGTACACGAGCGTGCCCGGCCGGACGATGATGTTCCTCGTCCGAGATCGGGCCGCGCCCTTCCACCCGGTGGTCGGAATCGGTGCTCTGAGCAGCCCGGTGATGCAGATCCGCGAGCGCGACACCTGGATCGGCTGGCACCCGGAGACGTTCCTTGCGCGCGCCAAGGAGAACCCGACCGATGAGCTTGCCCGCTGGCTCGTCAGTACCGTCGACGCTGCGATTCAGGGGATCTACGTAGACGACCTGCTCCAGGCCCGAGTCATCGGCGCGCGAGACCTCCGCCAACCAAGTGAAGCCGCCATCGAAAAGCTCATCGCCGACAGCGCTGAGCAGCGGCGCCTTCACCATCGCTACGTTCGTGCACGCGACCACAAAGGCTTGAAGAACTCGGGGCCAGAGCGCTGGCTCGCGCTCGCGGAGACGCACCTGTTTCGCAGCAAGCGCGCCTTCTCGCTCGCGACCTTTTTGCAAGCGAGGGCGATCGTCAAAGACGCCTTCGGCAACCGCCCCTCGGCAAAGAAGCTCGCGGCCCTCGCATCGACGGGCCAAGGGAGCGACGCCATCCGCAAGATCCTGAAGAAGGCTAAGGCCGACCGCGTTGGTATCGCTGTAGCCGACATCACCGTCTGCGGCGCGGTGCAGCCCTACAACGCCATCCTCGGTGGGAAGCTCGTCGCGATGCTCGCCGCGAGCCCCGAGGTCGTGCTCGAGTACCGGCGCCGGTATGCGAGCGCAGAGAGTGAGATCGCGTCGGCCATCTCGGCGCGTGCGATCGTCAAGACCCCCGCGCTGGTGCTCCTCGGCACCACCTCGCTCTATGGCGTGGGTTCGAGCCAGTACAACCGCGTGAAGATCCCCGCTGATCGCGCCGGAGGTACCGTGGGCGAAGAGATCCGGTACCGAGAGCTCGGCCACTCGGAGGCGTTCGGTACCTCGCAGTACGCGCAGGACACCCTCAAGGCCATCGCCGATCTCGTCGGCCAGTCGGAAGGTGGCCAACGCGTCAACAGCATCTTCGGCGAGGGCGTGAGCCCGAAGCTTCGCAAAGTGCGGCAGGGCCTGGATCTCTTGGACCTCCCCTCAGCGATCCTGCTCCGACACTATCGACGGCGCATTGTCTACGGCGTGAGTCTCGTCCGCAACCTGCGAGAGTACCTGCTTGGGATGGACCCCCGACCAAGCTACCTGTTCGCGATGGAAGATGGCGCGGCGACCACGGCGAGCATCGCAGCGTGGTGGCGAGAGCGATGGCTCCATCACCGGATCTGCTCGGACGAGGTGCTCGCCGAAGTCGGCCGGCACACGCTCGTTCGCCCGATCTCCCACGGCGCGCGCGTCGTCGTGCCGCCGCCGGCTGATCAGCAGCTCCTCTTCCCGGACATGCTCTGAACGAATGCGATCGCCTACTGCCGCGCAGGTCCGCGCCGCGACGCAGGTCGTACGCTGGTACCTTGCGCGCCACTTCCGCCGCCCATCCGATCCCGGCGTCGCGGAGATGTTTTGCGACAAAGAGCGCGTTGGCGCGTTCGCGGTGGACCGCCGCGCGCTCCGCTCAGGGGACGGGCGCGCGCTGTTCCGCCTTCTCGTCACCACCGCCATGTTCCAGCGCCGCCAGGACGTTCAGATCCTCCGAATCCTGCGCGGCATCAGCCGCAGGGACGCCGGCGAGCTGGGCGACGCGACGCGGCTCCTTCGGCTCGTCGACGAGAGCCCCTGCGCGTACACGCACTCTACTGACTTGCTGCACGCCTCCTGCGATCTTGCAAAGGACCCCGTCACTCGCGTCGGCTGCTGCGCGGCGAATCCGACCGTCGCCTGCCACCTGAAGCGGCACACGGTGCTGCTCAAGCGCTACGGCCACTTCGGCAAGGTCCCGACCTCGATCGCGCTCACCATCCGCGAGTCAGGCGCAGAGGATCTCACAGCGCTCCGTCGTGCGGTGTTGCGCCGAGTGAGGGATCCACTGGGGCGCGCCACGGCGCTCGAGGCGGAGCTGTCGCGCGCGTGGCGGGTGAACCAAAAGATCGCGAGCATGTTCCTCTCCGCCGTGGCGAACCCGGATCTCTCGCGCGGCTTGTCCCCTTGGGCACGTGGCGTCGATTGGACCTACTTCGTCGTCATCGACAGCAACGTCGACCTCTTCCTCGCAAGCATTGGCTATCGAGGCGGCCACAGCTACGACGCGCGCCGCGAATTTGTGAGAGCGCTCGCGCGCAGCATCGATCTACGCCGCCTCGATCGCCGCCTCCACCGCTTCAACCCACGTCTCGTGCAACAGGCGATCTATCTCTTCATGAGCGCTGCCAACCGCCGCGCGGCGCCCGCCGACTGCATGCACCTCGGGAGCGCGTGTGCGTCCTGCCCGACGGCACTAGCTCGGCGCTGTCCGGTCCGCGCGGCGTAGTCGAGACGAGCCGGTCGGCCGCCCGCCCTCTCGCGGTGTGGCATCGTCATGACGCGTCGGCGGCGTGCATGAACTCGGCAACGCGGGAGGCTTTGTCCTGCATGCTCTCTTCGGTGACGAGCTGATCGAGCCCGCGCCGCAGACGCTCCGACCACTTTTGCCGCTCCGCCTTGTAGAACGTCTCCGCCTCACCTCTCGCATCGAGCTCGCGCTCAGCCAGCACGAAGAGGAGCACCTCGATCCCGTACTTCGCGTCAGCCGCTGCGAGGTAGATTTGCGAATGGAAAGGGTGCTCGGTGTTGATCACGACGCGCTTCTGCTCGCCCAGCCGATACGGCCGGTAGAACGGGCCTTCGGGGATCGCCGCGAACTCCACCTCCCATTTCTGCTTCGACGTCTTCGCCTTCAACTTGTCGAGCACGCTGTCCTTCGACTGCCCGGTCGCATCGGCCTCCTCCGCGGCCTTCTGTTCGAGGTTGCGCTCCCCCTCGTTCTTCTGCTCAGGGGTAGGTTCCGGAATCGGTCCCTTGAACTTGTCCGTTTGCTCCATCGCCAGTGAGCTCGGCCGCGGCGGAGCGTCCGGGGCCTGCCGGTTCGCGGTGTTGGCGAGCAGCTCGTCGTGGAGTTCGTTCACCCGCGCGCGCATCTCCCTGACGAGGTGGTGGAGCCCGCCCTGGTTTTGGCCTTCGTTGCGAAGCATCTCCCACATCTCGTCTTCGATGACGATCTGCTGCTTGGCGGTCGTGATGTTGAAGTACTCGTCGAGCTCGGGATCGAAGTCGATCTCGATCTTCACGTTGACGTCGACGTTCTGGAACTTCGTCCATTTCGGAGAAATGCAGTCGATCTGCCGACCGGCACGGCAGATCATCAGCCCGTTGTAGTCTCGCATGATCGGGAACCGGCTGTTGTTCTTCACGCCGCGCATGTCGGGCCGATAGTCGGCCGGGTCGGCCGATTGAAAATTCGGCGGCAGCACCGAAGCGCGGATCCGAATCTTCCCCTTCTTCCCGCGCTCCGACTCGACCTCGAACGTCTTGGTCTTCACCGGCTCCGCACGTACCGAGTTCTCGTCATACAGGCGGCCGTGCTCCATGAGGAACAACGGGTCGACCGCTTGCGTCAGCACGCCATCGACGATGACGCGCTTGCCCGGGATGAAATGCCGGTAGATGACGCCGAAGTGTTGTACCAGCTTCGACCTCAACGTCTCGAGCGTGATCCAACCGTTCATCTTGCGCAGCCGGTCGAGATCCTCGAGCACGATGACGGTGCCGCTCTCGAGGCTGCCAAGGTCGAGGTTGTCATCGTCCTTCGCCGCCTTCGCGACCCACGTCGGCAGCTTGGCTTTCTTCGCCGACAACAGCTCCTGGGTCTTTTCGACGTCGTTGGCGGCCTTGCCCAGCTCTTCGATGTCGACCGTGACGGAGTGCCAATCCGAGTTGGCTGCTTTTGCGTAGACGGTGTAGCGCTTCGCCAAGCTTACGATCGAGCTCGGGAGCCCGTAGCCGTACCGCCCGAAGCCCGTGCGGTCGCCTTCACGATCGGTCCCTCCCCATCGCACGGCGTAGCTAATCATCTCCGGGATCATGCCGTTGCCGTTGTCGCACAAGGCGATCATGTCCGGTTTGGCGTGCGACTTGTTCGAAGCCCCGAACCCGAACCGGATCGCGACCGTGGTGGCGCCAGCCTGCGTGGAGTTGTCGATCAACTCGGCCAACGCCCAGGCCGGGTTCTTGTAGCCGATGTCGCGCATCCCGCGCAGGAATGCTTCCGCGAAGACGATGCCGAGGCCCTTGGACTTCTCCTTCTGGGCCGCGACGTAGGTCTTCTGCCGCTCGATGGTGTCGATCGTCATTTCGGTGGTCATGATGCTGCTTCTCTGCGGCCCCGTTTCTTAGGGCCGCGGTGGTGGGCTGCGTTGTTAAGGCTTGTGCGCGCTGAAACTCTCGCGCACAGGGAAAGGCGTGCACCGGCTAGGCGGCGAGGTGTTGGAGGTCGCGGCGCCCCTGCTCGAGGAGAGCCTGGTGCAGCTGCGCGACACGCGGTTGGCTGACGCCGAGCAGCCGGGCGGCTTCGCGTTGCGAGCACCCCTGCTCGTATAAGACCTCGAAGACCTCCCTTAGGCGCGAAGGCAACAAGACCACCCAGCTGGACACGGCTCGCTCCGCCTGTACGTCAACCTCCAGGGCGTCCGGGGCGGGCGCTTCGTCGGAGACCGGCTCGAACTCCGCGACTTGGCGCTCCCGGTGAACGGCGGCGAGCACAGCGTTGCCGATCACCTTGCGCATGTAGCGCTCCGGGACTCGGGCGTTGGCGCGCACCACGGTGAGCACACGGATCTGCGCCTCTTGCGCGAGATCGTCCTGATCCGCGTGCGGTCCGACCAGGCCGGCCCAGCGCCGCGCGCAGCGGCGCGCGTCGGCGTCCCAGCGGGTAGCCATCGCAGCCTCGGTCAGGCGATTGGCGTTCGGTTCGGGCGGAGTCGTCTCGTCAGCGATACAAAGATCGCGTGCAGCATCAGCCATGGGGAGCCTCCAGATTGTCGTGGGAGCAGGAGGAGGCTCTTCCCGGCTGGGTTCACGACCTTTGCCTAGTGGACCCCATTTTTAGAGGCCCGGTGAGGGCGAGAACTCCGCCTGCCACTTGAATATATCATCTGGAGCTGTCCGCCGATAAGCATTCCCGCTGCGACACCTAGGGGGAGCACCCGGGAGCAACATTTCGTCGGTCTTGCGCCGCGCCGCGGGCGACCCGCCGAAGTAGACCTCCGCCGAGGGCCCACCGCCGATTGCGAGCACGCGTGTTAGGCGGCCGGCTCGGCGTCGGCCAAGCTGTTAACCAGGTGCATCTCTGGTTTACAGACCCGTTAACCGCTCTCCGCCGTTCTCTCCCCGCGGGCGCGCCCGCAGAGAGCGCGATCGGGCCCGATCGGAGGCCTCGTCGCGCGCGCCGGCGTTCTCACGATCGGCGCCCGCGATCACGCCGCCGCTGGGTCGATGGCGCACATGACCGCGAACCCTTGGGATTTTCGCGCCGATGCCACGCCGGCGGCGATCATCGCTGGCGTTAACCGCCGCAGCATCCGCGTTTCGCGGGGCGGAAGAATGGCTCCCCATTCGATCGGTTACACCAACCAGGTTCTCTGGTCGGAGCGCGGAGCCGCAACTTGTTCTCCGCCGAGAACGCCCGTGAGAACAGCGGGTTGCGCCGTCGGGCGGCGAACGCCCGAAGAACGCTACCCCATGCGTCTACGACACTCGGGTGAACCCGGCCACTTGATCGAAGTCGGCGTCGAACGAGGCGAGGTCGTCGAAAACGCCGCCGGCGTGAAGCCGAACGAGAAGCGCATCGTTGAAATTGAGCGCGCCGGCGCTGCTCTCGACGACGCGCAAGGCTTCGTCAAAGAGCCCTTCGACGCCGTCCACCCAGGTGATCTCGCCGTCGGCGTGCCAAGTGCGCACCGTTGCGAGAAACTGCGCTAGCACCGGCGGCCGGGTCTTGCGCTCGGCGGCGCGCCTGCAGAGCACGGAGACGGCCTCGGTGACGCAGAGGTCGAGCAGCACGAGCGCGTGCCCATCGCGTTCGAGGCGATCGACGAGCGCGGTGGCGCGCGCGTGATGGACGTCGCCGTCGTCGAGGATGGCTACGATGACGCTGGCGTCGAGCGCCACGTCAGCCATCGTAGAGCTGCTCGCAATCCTTCACCGCGTCGCCGCCGAGATGGACGACGCCGATGGCAGCGCGGACAGACGCCCAGCTCGCGCGCCCCTTGTGGATGGCGCCCTTCTCCTCGACGCTCTCGGCGAGGAGCCGCGCAAGCTCGGCGCGGTCGCGTGGCGGGAGCCGAAGGGCCTCGGTCAGCAACTTCTCGGTCGCGGCGGTCACGAGCCAAGTCTAGCAGGTTCCGGGTAGGACGTACCACGCGGACGACGCCCCGGATGCCCCATGCGCCAAAATGATCGTGTCCTTTAAGGCGTGCTAGACAGACCTCGGCCGTCGATAGGCCTGAAGACGTCGCCGAAGCGGATGTTGGTATCGTGATCGCCGCGCCCCGGGCGGCGACCGTTCGCGCGACGTTGGTCCACGTCGCTGCCTTCGCCGGCGCTTCGCGGCCGGGCGGCAACGACGCCGCGTGTCGCAGCGTCGGCGGCGCCGTGTGCTACGTAGACGGCCGCGATGAGCCAACACGGTTGCGTTGCGAAGTTTTCGCTGGCTGTCACCCTTGCGATCTCGGGCTGTCGACCGCGAGCGAGCAACCACAAGGACGCGGCGACGCAGTTGCGACCGGCGAGCACGCCGGCTGCACCGGCGACGGCAGCGAAGCCCACGACACAGCCGAAAAATGGGGCCCCTTCGGCGAGACTGCGTGCGCCGTGGACGGGACAGGCTCCGACGCTCGACGGCGAGCTCGCCGAACCGATGTGGCGTAGCGCCGCGAGGACGGGCGCTTTCGTCGATACGGAGGGCAACGAGGCAAGGCCGTTTTCCGAGGCTGGACTTTCTCGTCGACGCGACGACGCTCTATTTCGGCCTCTACGCCGCCGATCAGGACATCCAAACCCACGTGTCCACCCGCGACGCGCCGTTCGGCACCGACGATGTCTTTCGGCTGAAAATCCAAGACGGAGCGAAGGCCGACACCCGTTACCTGATCGACGTTTCGGCCGCTGGTGTTGTCAGCGACGCGCGCGCAGTGGCCGGCAAGACCGATCAGGGCTGGGAGAGCGGCGCGAAGGTTGCGGTCGATCGCGACGGTACTCCCAACGACGCTCACGACGACGACGAAGAATGGGTGGTGGAAGGGGCGATGCCGCTGGATGCGCTTGGCGCGGGCTCGGCCAGGGAGATTTCCTTATCCGTCTCGCGTTGCGACGCACCTCGAGGCGCAGCCCGAACGTGCGCGGCGTGGGGCCAGGGCTCCGGCGAAACCACCATCGGCGTGCTCGAGCTCGACCGCGGCCGGCGGTGACGTGACCGCCCGGGAGCCGGCCGCGTTTGACAGGGCGCGGTCGGGCGGCTACGCAGCCGCGCACGGAGGTTACGGAGTGAACCTGCGCATCGCAGCGATTATCGGGTCGTGTGGAGCCGTCGCCCTGGCTTGCGGGTCGACCGGCGCGGCAGATGGCGGGGGAATGCCACAGGGTCGTCCGACATTGCGGCCGGGGGCAGCGGTACCACGGGCTCGTCGAGCGGCCAGAGCGGAGCCGGCGGCGGGGGCCACATCGCTGGCGCGCCACTCGTCTTCGCCGTCGTGGGCGACTCCCGCCCGCCGATCCCCGACGACGTCATCGGCTACCCGAAAAACATCGTTCAGCAGATCTTCACGCGCATCGGCAAGCTCGACCCGGCGCCGTCGTTCGTGGTCGCGACCGGCGACTACCAATACTCCGACCCATTCACGGGCCTCGCTGCCCAGCAGCTCGACATCTACCTCGGCGCGAGCAAGGCGTTCTCCGGACCGCTCTACCCGGCGATGAGCAACCACGAGTGCAACGGCCTCGCGACCTCCAACTGCGGGCCCGGCAATGCGGACGGTACGACCGCCATCTACACGGCGTTCACGTCCAAGATGCTGGCGCCGATCGCCCAGCAGAACCCCTACTTCGTCATTCACAAGAGCGCCGCGGATGGATCTTGGACGGCCAAGCTGGTGTTCATCGCCGCCAACGCATGGTCGAGCGCCCAGGCGACTTGGCTTGAGGCCGCGCTCAGCGAGGCCACGACTTACACCTTCGTGGTGCGACACGAGCCCGCCGCCACGACGGAGGCTCCTGGAGTCCCGCCGTCGGAGACAATCATGGCCAAGCACCCCTACACGCTGGCGCTGGTAGGCCATACCCACACGTTTCGGCGCAGCGGTCCGCGCGAGGTGATCGTCGGCAATGGCGGGGCGCCGCTCACCGAATCGGTCAACTACGGCTTCGGCCTGGTCACGCAACGGTCGGACGGCGCGGTCCGCGTCGAGATGATCGATTACCAAACCGGCAAGTCATCCCAAGGGTTTTCGGTTCACGCCGACGGCACGCCCGCCCCTTGACGACGGCACGGCGCGGACGCCGATTCACAACGGCTGTCGGGTCCCGTCGGCGGCGATCGACTCCAGTTGCACGACGGCGCCGGCTGCGAGGCGCGCGTGCAAGAGCGCCCCTTGTGAATCGTCGACCGCCGGCGACATGCCGCAATCGATGCGGATGAGGCTGCCGCGTTTGGCGATGGCGCCACGCGGACCGAGCGCCTTCGGGTCGTGTCCGAAAACGATGAAGTCCGCGTCCACGGCGCCTGCGAAGCTCTTCGCGGTGAGGTCGTCGTCGCCGTACCACGCACGCGCTTCGAGGATCGAGTCGTCACCTACGAGCTCCGGATCGTCGTAGTGTGGGTGGGCCGTCACCGCGGCGCGCAGATCCGACTCGAGCGCGGCGATGGTGCGCCCCGCGGTGTTGCCCGCGTGTGCAAAGAACAGGCGGCCGACGCGCGCAGCGAACGGCCGATTGCGCAGCCACACGCCGCGCGGCTCGGCGGCCGACGCGATGGCGATCGGGTCGATGTCGGCCGCATCGAGCTCGGCGTCGAAGGCGCTCGCCTTGCCTGCGCGCGGATCGACGAAGAACTCGGCCTCATGGTTGCCGGATGCAACCACGATCCTTCCGCCGCGGGAGGCCGCGCTGGCTTCGAGAGCCACGAGCGCATCGATCACTTCGAGGCTCTGCGGTCCCTTGTCGATGAGATCGCCGGTCACGACCAGCACGGCGTCGGACGCAGTCCATTCGATGGCACAGCGTTGCACGCCCCATCGGGGCCACGCGGTACACGATAGGTGTACCGCTCTTTTTGTTACAGCACCGAGCTTCATTTCCCACGGGCGCGTGTCAGGACGACGTCGCGGGCGGAAGCGCCGGAAGCTTGGGGATGTTGGTCGCGGTTCTCACGCCGGGCGTCATCGGGCACGTGGGCGACGACATAGTCGACGAGCTCGCCATAAGTGACGGCACCGTCGCCGTTACTGTCCGCGGCGCCGTGCAAGCCCCTGAAGAGGTAGGAAGAGAACAAGCCGTGCGCGCCCGCAGCGCCGGTGATCTCGTCCGGTCCCGCGGCAGAGAAGAGCGCGAGCTTCGGCACCGCAATGCGCAAGGGGGTACGTTGCAGCACGAGCGGACGGGTGCCTGGAGCGAGCACGCTGCGGCCGCCGGCACCGCTGAAGCAGGAGTCCATGAAGGCGAACACGTGCGCCGCATGCAACGCCCCGAGTCGCTGGGTGGCCTTGGCAACCGGGATCGCTTGCGTCGCGATGAACTTGGTGTCGGCATCCCACGGCACGAAGTACCGCTCGCCCGATTGCGGGTCCGGCGCCCCATGCCCGGCGAAGAAGAAGAAGGCGTCGTCGGAGGGAGAGACGTTCCTGGGGAGCCACTCTTCGAGCTCAGCGTCGATCGACGATTTGGTCGCGTCCGAGTCGATGAGCAGATGGATGTTGGCGCGGGACAGCCCGAAGCCCGTCTCCATGTGCTGCGCGAAGAGCTCCGCATCCGCGCGCGCCCCGCTCGCCGGCGGCAGATCGCGCCGGTATTTCTCTACACCGACGACGACCGCCACCGCGCGCGGCCGCGCGATTTGGCCGGGCGGAGGCAGCAGCTCGGAAGGCGCGGCGGGTGTCGGCAAGCCAGCGACGGTAAGGCGCATTCTCGTTGACTCCGCGCTCCCGGCGGTGTCCTCTTCGCGCGCGCCAGGGTCCTCTTCGCGCGCGCCAGGGCAGGTTAGCCGACAGTCGTGCAGCTGTTTATCGCAGCCGCGCGTGCCCATCGACCATGAATTGCAAGAATTGCGGATCCCAATGCAGTCGCGAGCACATGCCTGGGCCTCACGAGTCGGAGGTAGGATCACTTCTGGAGGACTGCACGCGGCACTGATATCCATCGCGAGGGCAAGCACCAGGAACGGCGGCAGGCGATTCCCGAACACTCCGGACGCGAGAAGCGCGCCAACTCTGGCCACAACCCCACGAAAGCGTCGCGCGACCATCATCGCATCCCCCTCCGCGTCAGCACGACGTTGCGGGCACCATCCCCGATCATCTGCGGATGCTGTTCGCGATTCTGGCGCCGCGCCTCTTCCGGCACCTTGGCGGACACGTAGGCCGCAAGTTCACCGTAGGTGACCGCACCATCGCTATTCGCGTCGGCGTCGCCGTCCATCCCCCGCATCAGGAAGTACGAAAACAGACCATGACCGCCGTATGCTCCGCTGATTTCGTCCGCTCCCGACGCCGAGAGAATGGACAGCCTGGGCGCGGCGGCCAGTGTCCTCAAAAGCACCAGCGGACGTGCGCCCGGCGCGAGGACGCTCCGACCTCCGAGGCCGCTGAAGCACGAATCGAGGAACACGAACTCACGCGCTGCGCTCAGCCGAGCTAGCCGCTGCGTGAGGTTGGCAACCTCCACCCCCTGCGAGGTGATGAACTGCGGCTCTGCGTCCCACGGCACGAGGTAGCGCGCGCGTGAGATCGGATCGGGCGCCCCGTGACCGGCGAAGAAGAAGAACACGTCGTCAGATGGCGACGCGTTGCGCGGCAGCCACTCGTCGAGCTGCGCGTCGATCGACGACTTGGTGGCGTCCGAACCGAGGAGGAGGCGCACGTTCGCAGCCGGCACGCCAAGAACCTTCTGTACGTGTTCAGCGAAGAGGCGCGCATCGCTCTCCGCGCCGGTTGCTGCCGGCAGGTCGCGTCGGTAGGTTTCCACCCCGATAACGAGCGCCACGGCGCGGGGCCTCTTCGCCGAGCCACCGCGCGGAGTGAGATCATCCGCGCCGGCGTCCGATGGCTCCCGTCCGCCTCCAGAGAGTCCGCCACCGCCGAACACGCATACCTTGGCGGAGACCGTGCCTTCGTTCGCAGGACCGAGCCCCGTCTCTTCCTTTACCTCCATCAAACAATCGGCGCCGAACTCCGCCGCCCGCTCCTTGAGCACGTTGAGGGCCATCGGAGCCGTGGTCATCACTCCATCGGCTTTCCAGTCATAGTAGGCAGAGGCGACGACGGTGTGGGCGCGGTTGGGCTTACCCTGGAAGACCTGCACCTCCGCCGGGTTCCGTGGAGCTCGAGGCGCGGCTCCCGGCAATGTTGACCACTGCACGGCAAAGCTCGTGCACGCCGCCGCGCCGGAAAGGACGAACGCCAACTGCTTCATGGTGGCCGGCCGATATCGTAGCTGGCTTCTACACGGCCATGCGCACCGCCAAGCGAGGCGGCGCGTTTGTCGAGATCGCGCAGCTCGTCGCGCGAAAGCGTGAGCCAGCTCTTCGAGACCTTCGCCGCATCGCCGATCAGGCGGTCGAACTCGTCGCGCCTCTCGATTCCGTAGGCGACGAGCCGCTCGCGGGCGGAGGTCTCCATCTTGGGGAGCGCCGCGACCAGGTTCAGGTTCACCTTCTGCTCGTCGTCCGAGGGAAAGTCGATCGCGCGGTCCGCCTCGATCCGCGGCGCGGGACGGTCATTGCGCGGCAAGAGCACCGTGCCCGTGCCATCTTCGGCCACGCTCACGAGGACGACGTACACGCGCTCCTTGCTCGCGAGCCGTAGTCGCAAGTGTTCCCCGTGCGCAAACCGCTTCTTCGGTAAGTCGATCGAGATCGTCACGGCCTTTGCGGCAGCCGCGACGGTGCTCGACGATACCGTCGGCGCCGTCATCACCGAGGCGCTTTCCCGAAGCGAATGGCTCGCGGGCGATCCGGACCCGACCCTGGAGACGACGATGGCAATTGCCCCTGCGGCGCACAGTGCGCCGAAAATCCCGAGCACTCGCCGCGCTTGTCCACTTTGACGTCGCCGCACTTCCGTCTTGCCCAACTCGTCGATGACCTCGAGCGCCGTCGGGCGATCAGCTGGATCTCGTTCCAAACACCGGAGCGTCACGGTGGCCAGCGCATCGGACAACGGCCTCCCGAACGCGCGCGGATCGGGCGGCGTGCGCGAGCTGCGGGCCGCGAGCGTCTCCGCGAATGTTCGACCGGCGAGCGGCACGCTTCCGACGAGCATCTCGTAGAGGATCAGCCCAAGCGCGTAGACGTCGCACGGCGGGCCGAGTTCGCCGCCGGCGAGCTGTTCGGGCGCGGCGTAGAACGGGGTCATCATGGTCTGGTTCGTACCCGTCAACGTCTGCGTCTCCCACATGGCCTTGGCGATGCCGAGATCGAGGATCACGGGCTGGATGCCGCCCCGCAGCCGGATGTTGTCGGGCTTGAGGTCACGGTGGATGCCGCCAGCGGCGTGGATCGCGGCGAGGCCGCGCGCGATCCCGAGCGCAATCGTCTTCGCCTCGCCTGGGTCGAGCACGCGCTCCTTCGCAATCACGTCGGTGAGCGTCGGGCCATCGATGTATTCGAGCACAATGAACACGAAGCCCCGGTGCACGGGCGTTGTGACGTCGAGGGCGCGGACGACATTGGGCGCCCATGAGCCGGCGTGGATACGGTTGAGGATCTCCAGCTCGCGCCGCTTGAAGCGCACGAAGATCGAATCGTCGAGAGCGTGCTCGGGTCGCAGGACTTTGAGCGCGACACGCTCGTCCGCCGCGACAGCAGCGAATACCCAGCCAAAGGTTCCTTCGCCGAGGAGGCGCTCGATCGCCCAGCGGTCGCAGACGAACTCGCCTTCGTCGAACGGCGGAGCGCCGCTCCGGGGGGCTACCGCCAGTGTGGCGGCAAGAGCGAGGTCGGACCCGGTCGTCATGCCCTTCGCGATCATCGCACTGCGCACACCAACGACGCCAGATGCTTCGAGCGTCGACGACTGGAAGCGATCCTCGATCGGCACCGGCGGGTGCGGCCTGATCTCCACGAAAGTCGGCGGCGCAACCTCCGACGCGCCCGCGTCGCGGAGCTGCCGCGCCAACGATGGAGTCGCTGGGCGTCCAGCCCTTCCTGCATCGCGAGAGCGCGGATCTCCTTCGCCTCGGTCTTCTTCGGCGATGTCTTCTTCTCGATCTTCTGATAGGCAATGATGGACGGAGCAAAGTCTAGCGATTTCAGTCAGTTAGAGACAATCTGCCGGCCCCGAGGACACGTGTCCGCCAACGCGGGCGCGTAAAGACAAGCGAACCAGGGCGGCGGCGCGTAAGACAAGCAAACCAGGAAAATGGGGGGTTGGCAACGCTGACCAACGGGCCAGCGGGGGTTTGGTCCGAGCATCGCGGCGCTCGCGGTGAGCCCGGGCAGCGCTGCGGCGGCCGGACCCGACGGTGAACGGCGTGCGAACCCGAGCCACGGGCGCACCGGTGCGCTGTCGGACGCAGGGCGCAGCGAACATGGGGCGTGGTGGCAAAGGCCGGCTCAGCCCGCGAACGGCAGCAGCAACTGCACCGGCGGTGGAGCGCGCGGTCGCGGCGCAGGCGGTGGGGTGCGAGAGCCTGTCCCCGCGAAAGCGGGGGTCGTGGCGAGCGAGCAGCCAGGCACGCCTGCCCTGCTGACGCGAAGGGCGGCTAGGCATCATGGGAACGTGGCGTCCGCGACCTCGTTGCTCGCCCGGAGTCTTCGCGCGTTGTTCCAAGCCGCGCGCCAACGGCGCATGGGCGTGCACGAGTTTTTTGCGGCGCTGCTCGCGACGCTCGCCACGGCGGACCCAGGGACGCGCGTCGCCACTGGTGATGGCGCTGATGCTGGTATGGTCCCGACGACCGCGTTCGAGCGGCTAAGGCAAGTGAACCCGGATTTCTTCTGGCGGTCGACAAGAGGCCGGAGGTGGGGGGAGGCGTTGGTGGCGGGCGCCCGTGGTTGGGTGGCGGCGGCTGGACCGTCGGCGATGACTGCTCTGGCGGCGCAGCGAGGGGCGAAGCGCCGCCCGCGGGCACACCTCGACGGAGCCATCAGCAGCCGGCAGCGCCGAGGAACGGGCGGCGGGCGGGTTGAGCTCGAGGCGGCGCTGAGGCGGAGGCGCGATCATCAAGCTCGCACGAACGGCAGCAGCAGCTGTCCCGGCGGGGGGGTGGCCGGGAGGCGGGCGGCGGCGCGAGGTCGTGGCGAGCGAGGAGCCGGGCGATATCGTCGGGCTCGGTGGCCACCTCAACCCACCGCATCGGGCCGTCGCACTTGGGGCAGCGCGAAACCCGTATCTCGCGCGCGGGCGGCACCGAGCTGGGCCTTGATGCGTCCGCGGGCGAATTTCCAACCGGCCTTGGTACCCGACCTCGCCGTCAAAGCCACGGAGAGCGTCAACAGAGGTCCCGGTCTGAAGTGTCATCACAGATTCCGGTTGCACACCTCACCCCGGACAACCTCCTGTTGCCCACTGCCGTGCCGCCGTGCCCCGTGAGAAGGGCGCCGTTTTCCTGGTTCACTCTCCCTTGCCGCAGAAGGTCCGCACCGTGGCGAGATTGTCGACGGAGAAGCCCCGCCCGAGCCGCGCCGTCAGATCCACCGACAAGCGCGCCAGCAACTCCCCCCGAAGCATCACGCTCGCGACGCCTCGCTAATGTCCGTCCAGCCGAACGCGGCTGCATCCGGCGCGCAGCGCGCGTATGATCGCCGCTTGGCGTTGGAGACCGCGGCATGAACGTCAAGCGACGCGCGGATGCGGGGGCAAAGGCAAGATGAGGACGCTCCAGCAAACATGGCGGCGAGCCGCGCGGACGCTTGCGCGACCGCGGGCTCGCGCGCTGGCGCTATCATGCGCCGCGCTGTTCGCTTTGGTGGCCGCAGCCGACGGCGGATGTAACAAGGCGGCGCCCGACGCGAGCAACGCTGCCGGTGGTGGCTCAACGTCCGGGCCCGGCCCAAAGGCCGCGCACGTCCACGTGAGCGTCACGGTCGACGTGCCCGGGGGCGGCAGCGCCGACGTGTTTTTCGGCGGCAAGAAGATCGGCGGCAAATCGTCGGCAACGATCGACGCGGACGTGCCGCCGAGCGCTGATCGGTACGTGCTCGCCGGCGTGCCCGGGGCGAAAACGGTGTGGATGACGGTGCTCTCCAACGATCGCGGAACCATTCAATCGGCGGGGCTCGTCGGCGCGCAGCTCACGATCAATGCCCGCACAACCGCCGCGGCGTACGTGCAGCTCCTGCCGGACTTCCTAGCGGAGATGGGCGAGACGAACGCGATTGTGTCGAAGGCGGTGTGGGCGTCGCCGAAGCTCGATGCCGCGGCGGCGCAGCTCAAGGCGAATCCCGATCCAACGGCGCCCGCATTCATCTCGGCGGTCCACGACGTGGCCGTCGACGTGCGCGCGACGCTCAACGCGCAAGCTGCGGCGATCTTTGCAAGCGCGGCGCCGCCCGCCGGACCCATGACGGCGTTCGATCTGCACTATGAGCCCAAGAAGTACAGCGCCTGGGGCGAGACCGAGAACCCCGACGCCTTCACGACCTCGTGGAACACCGCGCCCGACCTCAAGACGATCGCGCTTTCCTACGGCCGCGGCGGGCTCGTCCCGGACGTACAGAAATACGTGTCGCTCTACGCGCTCGACGGCTTCGTGCTCTTCGGCGAAATCGACGAGTCCACAGTTCCCGCGATGGGCACCATCGATCTCGGCGTCGATCGCCACTACACGATAAAGCCCGGCAGCCGCCACGTGAACGCGCTCGAAGCGGCGACGCCCCTCGACTGGATCGACGTGTTCCACGTCGCCGCGGACGGGCTCCAGGCGGCAATGGGGCTCTCTGCGCCGGAGGCGACGGCGCCCACGATTGATTTGACCCGCCCGGGCGCCTACTCGGTGCGTTTCCTGAGCGGCGCGCTCGGAGTCCCGAACTGGAGCCAGCAGCGCGACTTCATCGCGAAGGATGCAGATCTCCAGGCCCTGTGGAGCGGCGCGTTCCTCCGCAATTGCGCCAAGATCGGGTTCAAGCTGGCTTCGATGGCCGGCGCAGAGCTCATCGGCGGCAAGGGGCTCGCGACCGACTTTGCCAACAAGGCGCTGGAGAAGCTCACCGTGCAGTCGTTTTCGGAACCGTCGCTCTTCACCATCGATCGGCTCGGGGAAATCACCGCCGCGTTCCGCGACGCTGCGATCGAGACGCTCACCGAGAAGCCCATCGAGGCCGTCGCCAAGGCCTGGTATCAGATCGCCTTCGACGTCACCGAGAACGTCGCCAAGGGCGTCATCGACGCTCCGGGCAAGCTCTCGGACGGGCTCAACGCATTTGCCGTAGGCACACAGCTCCCGGGATTCGCGCCGATGGTCGCGCAGGTGATTGTCGTTGGACCCCGACCTGTGGCGCTGGCGTTGGCCCAAGATCCTTGGGACATCACGATCGACGATTCGCGCGTGTACTGGCTCAACGATGGGTACGGCAACAACGGTACAGTGCTAAGTGTTCCAATCTTCGGCGGAACGCCAACTGTTCTTGTCTCCGGACTGAAGTATGCCAATTCGATCGCCGTCGACGCCACGAGCCTCTATTGGGCCACCGAGACTTCCTGTTCACCTGCCGGTGGCAATGGCGTCATTTGGAAAGCGCCGAAGGCCGGTGGTTTGCCCACCGTCCTCGCATCAGGTCAGCGCTGCCCGCATGCCGTGATGATCCATAAAAACGACCTATTCTGGATCAACGACTATTCATCCGGTGGAGGCCCTGAGGTCTACAAATTGCCTGTCATGGGTGGAAATCCTGCCGTGCTCACGTCGTCCTCCGACCCTCAGGCACTACATTCCTACAAACTACTCGCAAGTGATTCGATGAGCGTGTACTGGATAGATAGCTTTACTTCGGATAACCAGAACTACCATTACGACGTGACGAAGGTCGAAATAAGCGGTGGTGTCGCCACGACGCTCGCGGCGCAAGCGCCCGTGAATGCCGATGGGGATTTTGGACTAGCCGTTGATGAGACCACCGTGTATTGGGGTGCGTGGTTTGGCATGAATGCCGGCGGCATCAACAGGATTTCAAAGCTCGGCGGAGCGGCGACCACGGTCATTTCTGGCGGTTTTTGGCCGACGTCGCTCGCACTCGATGGAACAAGCATATACTGGACTGGGGTCGGTAACGGAGACAGCGACAGAATCATGAAAGTCGCCAAAGGTGGAGGCTCTGCGACGGCTCTTGTTTTCGGACAAGACGATCCTGGTCGGATTCTGGTCGACAACGCGAACATTTATTGGTTCAACTGGGGTATGCGGAATGGCGACGACTCAATCGTGCCTCACACCGGCGGCGTGATGAAGCTGGCGAAGCCGTAAACAACGAGTGCGGAACCTATCCTCGGTCGCAGAGATCGCGCTCGGCGCCGACGATGCCTGCGCGCAAGACCGACGGCACTGTCCTGTGCTGGGGCTGGAACCAGTACGGCCAACTCGGCGACGGCACCACCACCGACCGCCTCACGCCCACGCCGGTGAAGTGGTGACGGCGGCCGCTGCCGAAGCGTGACGCTAGCGCGACGTGTGCTACCCGGGCGCCGCGCGACGATTTTCGCGCCGGACGCCGAGCGGAAGGCACCGAAGCCGTCGACGCGGGCGAAGAAGGGCGCGCCGGAGACGTCGACGACCGGGGCGGTGGCCGCGCCGCCCGTCGTGCGATTTCAGTTAGAACTTCTCTGCTGGCCGGGGGGCGCCGTCGGCGAGCGCGGGCTTTACCGTTCGCGCGGGAAGAGGTACCTCTTGGAACGTGCCAGTCAGCGATCTCGTGCGCGACCTCCGCAAGGCCCTCGGCATGACGCAGGACGCCGTGGCCAACCGCTCCGGCGGCAAGCTCAAACGCGAGTACGTCGTCAAGGTCGAGACCGGGATGAACCAAGCCACGACCGACCAGATGCGCGCAGGGTTCGCCGCCGCGTTCGGCGTCGATCGCGACAGCATGGCCGCCTACCTCGACGGCGAGCTCGACCTCGCGGGGATCCTCGCCGTCGCGCGCGGCGAGCGCACCGCGCCGCCGCGCGATCGCTTCGACCGCGACTTCGTGCGCTACCCCGCCCGCGAGGCTGCAATCGCCGAACGTGGCAGCCGATGGCTGCCCTGGACCGTCGAGTCGCTGCGCTCGATCGGCTCGGTCGTGCCGAAGGACATGTCGGGCTGCGACAAGCGGTATTGGATCGCGAGCGGCGACGAGCTCGATCGCATCGTGCGTGGTGAAACGCCGCGCCCCGACAACCATCGCGAAAACGGTGAGCGGCGCACGGCGAAGAAGAAGGCCGCCAGGAAGCCGAAAAAGCATCACGCGGCCACGGGCTGAGCGCCGGCGGCCTTTCCGCTGGCGCACCATCGCCAGTTGCGCGCGCCCGGCGCCATCGTGCTGCGCCGATGCACTTTTGCGCGCTATTACGCGCACTTACGACCGTCGCTCTTTCGCCGTACTATCCGCACCGTTCTAGTTGACACGTTCCGAATAGGCTTTAACGTGTTGGCATGCCTCGCAACACCACCAAAGAGCCCAACGACACCGCCACCACCAAGACCGCCGACGCGCTGGCGCGTATTCGCAGCCAGTTCGCCGACATGAAGGACACCGCCGAGCGCTCGCTCGCGCGCTTCCGCGACGAGCTCGGCACGGACCCGATCCGCGCCATGCGCTGGGCCGACCGCGCCATCGCCGACGCGGCGCGCCTCGAGTTCGCCGCCGGATACCTGCGCTGGATCGATCAGAGCGGCCCCAACGCGAGCGAAGCGCCGACCGCGGAGATCGTCGCCGAGGATCTGCGCAGCGCGGTCATCCGCGGAGCGCGAATCACCGAACGGTCCACGAGCCCGTCGGCAAACCTTTTCGACCGCGAGCGGCTTTCCGCCATCGCCGAGAGCTACGAGAACGTCGAGCGGATCATGCGCGCTGCCGCCAAGGAGATGTCGCGATGAACGCCGCCGTCTTCACGCTCGCGTGCGGCGGTTGGCTCGTCGCCTGCCCGAACGGCAGGACCACCATCATCTCGCCTTTGCCGATCGCAACGGGCCAGCCCGCCGCCGAGCTTGCCAAGACGCTGCGGGACTGGGCCGACGACATCGAGCGCGTCGCCGCCGAGAGCGCACCCGGCAGCACGCCTGCGTGCGTGCGCATCATCGATCTCATCACGGGCGAGATCGAGGAGTCGACGCTCACCAACTTTTTCGAGGCGCATTCGCTGAACGACGCCAAGCGCGAGGCCTGCGAACGGGCGCTGAAGGACTTCGGCGCGTGGGACTTCGGCAACGCCAGCGTGGGCCGCAAGCGGGTCGAGCTGGTCCCATGACGACCGGCTTCAACCTGCCGCCCGGCTGCACCGACGCCCACGTGGAGCGCGCAGCGCCGCAGTCCGACATCTGCGGCGCCTGCCAGGAGCGGCTCGCCGAGGTCGATGGCCTCTGCGAACGCTGCGCCATCGCCGAGGCGGCCGAGATCCTCAAGGGTGTGATGCACGACCTCGACCGCGCCAACCAGCTCGCGAGCTGCCGCGGTCGCTCGGACATCGGCAGCGCGCGCTGCCACGCCTGGCTCGCGCTCGTCGCCGAGGAAGGCGTACTCCGCGAGATCGACGCCGAGCGAGGGGCGGCGTGAGCGACCGCACGCATCACCTCGCGCTGCTCGATGAGCTCGCCGAAGCCGCGTGGCGCGCACACGCCACGACCAAGCCCGGCCCGGGCGCTTGGAAGGAGCTGCCGCGAATCGAACGGCAGCGCTGGCTCGACGTGACGCGCCA
>JACXTT010002190.1_pt1 | contig 31318 bp, 24 predicted proteins | sample 9270951 | NCBI WGS metagenome assembly JACXTT01 (sample SAMN15532306, study PRJNA645909) | rock metagenome | isolation source: weathered quartz diorite | place: Puerto Rico | collected 2017-06-21
CGAACGCGCGGAACTGCACCTTGGGATTGTGCTTTGACAGCACCTTGGTGATCGCCGCCGTCAACGTCGTCTTGCCATGGTCGATGTGACCAATCGTCCCGATGTTTACGTGCGGCTTATTGCGCTCGAATTTCTCCTTCGCCATTGCTTCCTCTGCTCCTCAGTCGAAATCTTTCAAATCAAAACAAAATCCGATGCTACTTTTCGCCCCTGTTTTTCTTAATAACTTCTTCGGCGAGCGCCGCGGGCAATTCGGCGTAGTGCGAGAAATGCATCGTGAAAGTCGCGCGGCCTTGCGTGCGGCTGCGCAAATCCGTAGCGTAACCGAACATCTGCGCAAGCGGCACTTCCACGCGGATCACGTTGCTGCCGGAGCGGTTTTCTGTACCGAGAATTGCGGAACGCCGGGCATTCAAATCACCGAACACCGGCGCCATATATTCCTCCGGCACCACCACTTCCACCTTCATGATGGGCTCAAGGAGGACGGGTGAAGCTTTCGCGCAGGCTGCTTTGAACGCCAGGGAGCCGGCGATCTTAAAAGCCATTTCCGAACTGTCCACGTCGTGAGCGCTGCCGTCAACAAGAACCACGGCGACGTCCACCATGGTGAAGCCCGCCAAAATGCCGTTGTCCAGCGCTTCGCGAATACCTGCTTCAATGGGGGCAATGAATTCACGCGGAATCGATCCGCCGATCACTTTGTCGATAAAGAGGAAGCGATGTTCCTTGTCGAATTTCCATTTTCCGGCCGGCCCGCCGACTACTTGCTTGGCCAGCTCATCCAGCTCGTCCACGGACATCTCTTTCATATTTTCGTGGCTGGAGCTCGGGATAGGATGCAATTCAATCACGCAGTGACCATACTGGCCGCGTCCCCCGGTCTGCTTGATGTACTTCCCTTCGGCGGTGGCCTTTTTGCGAATCGTTTCGCGGTACGCCACCTGGGGCCGGCCCACGTTCGCCTGCACGTTGTACTCGCGCAGCATGCGGTCGACGATAATCTCGAGGTGCAATTCGCCCATCCCAGAGATCAGCGTCTGTCCGGTGTCCGGCTCGGTGGAAACGCGGAAGGTGGGATCTTCCTGTGCCAGCCGCTGCATCGCCACGCCTAGCTTGTCCTGATCGGCCTTCGTCTTCGGTTCGATAGCCACGGAAATAACCGGAGCAGGAAAATCAATCGATTCCAGGATGACTGGCTTGCTTTCATCACAGAGCGTGTCGCCGGTATTCACACTCTTCAGACCTACGCACGCGCAGATGTCCCCCGCGTACACTTCTTCAATTTCTTCGCGTTTATTCGCGTGCATCTGCAGCAAGCGGCTAATGCGCTCGCGCGTGCGCTTACCGGGGTTATAGACGTAGCTGCCGGACTTGAGCACGCCGGAGTAAACACGGATATAGGTTACGTGGCCAACGAACGGATCGGACATGATCTTGAACGCCAGAGCCGAAAACGGGGCGTCGTCCGAAGCGCGGCGCAGGACGACTTCGTCAGTTTCCGGGTTCACGCCTTCCAGCGGGGGCACATCCACCGGTGATGGCAAGTAATCAACGACGGCATCGAGCAGCGGCTGGATGCCCTTGTTCTTGAATGCCGAGCCCGCCAGCACGGGCACAATCTTCAACGATAGAGTCGATTTGCGGATCGATTTGCGCATCTCTTCGACCGAGAGGGTTCCCTCGGTCAAATACTTGTCGATGACCTCGTCATCATGTTCGGCGATGTAGTCAACCATCTTGCCGCGATGCTCGTCGTAAAACGCCTTATCAATCGCCGAGCCTTTGAGCGCCGCCGCAACATCCGGCCGCGAATCCACGAAGGCTTTGTCCCAAAGTTTCTCAACCTCAAAAATCTCGAATTTCGCGCCCAGCGTTTCCTCGAGCCACACGATGACTTTTTGCTCGATAAAATCGATGACGCCGATAAAATTATCTTCGCGACCGAGGGGGAATTGCAGCGGAACGGGATGGGCACCGAGGCGCTGGCGAATGGTGCGGATACAATGGTCAAAATCCGCGCCGGTGCGATCCATCTTGTTTACAAAGCAGATGCGCGGCACGCGGTACTTGTCCGCCTGGCGCCACACGGTCTCCGATTGCGGCTGAACGCCGGCAACAGAATCAAACACGCACACAGCGCCATCGAGCACGCGCAGCGAACGCTCTACTTCCACCGTAAAGTCCACGTGGCCCGGCGTATCGATAATATTTACGCGGTACTTCTTGCCAAAACGTTCCCAAGCAGCGGTAGTCGCGGCGCTGGTAATCGTAATGCCACGCTCGCGCTCCTGCTCCATCCAGTCCATGGTGGCGGTGCCTTCGTCCACGGAGCCTATCTTGTAGGTCACACCTGTATAGAACAGGATGCGCTCGGTCGAAGTGGTCTTACCCGCATCGATGTGCGCCATGATCCCGATGTTGCGGGTGTCGTTGAGTTTGAATGCCCTTCCCATGGTCGCTTGACCGGCCTTCTTTTCTCCCGCTCGAGTTGTGACTGTTTCCGCCAAGATAATTTCCTTACCAGCGATAGTGCGCGAAGGCTTTGTTTGCTTCCGCCATGCGATGCACGTCTTCCTTCTTTTTCATGGCCCCGCCGCGCGCATTCGCGGCGTCGATGAGTTCATCCGCCAGCCTGTCCACCATGGTCTTGCCGGAGCGTTCGCGCGAATACTGCAAGAGCCAGCGGATCGCCAAAGATTGCCGCCGGAAAGGATTCACTTCCACGGGCACCTGATAATTCGCGCCACCGACACGTCTCGTCTTCACTTCCAGTACCGGCTTCACGTTCTCCACGGCCTTCTTGAAAATCTTTAACGCGTCGTCGTTGGTCTTCTTGGCCACCTGGTCCATGGCGCCGTAAAACACGCGCTGCGCGGTCGATTTCTTACCTTCCCACATCATGGAGCAGATGAATTTCTCCACCAGGTCGCTGGCATAAACCGGGTCGGTCGCTTGTCTGCGCCGGAAAACGAGTCCTTTGCGTGGCATTGATCTCTATCGCTCCTTTACAGCACTGGCGTTACTTCGCTTGCGCGGCCTTAGGGCGCTTGGCGCCGTACTTCGAACGGCCCTGCTTGCGGTTTTCCACGCCCGCGGCGTCCAGCGTTCCCCGCACGATGTGATAGCGCACTCCGGGCAGATCCTTCACGCGGCCGCCGCGAACCAGGACGATCGAGTGTTCCTGCAGGTTGTGGCCGATTCCCGGAATGTACGTCGTCACTTCCACGGAATTGGTCAGCCGTACGCGCGCCACTTTGCGCAATGCCGAATTCGGTTTCTTGGGGGTTTGCGTGTATACGCGAATGCAAACGCCCCGTTTTTCCGGGCAGCCCATCAACGCGGGCGACTTTGTCTTGACGAGAACCTTCTCACGGCCCATTCGTACTAATTGCGAAAACGTCGGCACAGGCATTCCTCTTTTTTCAAGTACGACCGCAAAGCGGCCGACTGCGCGCAAAAAGTTTTGTTCCCCGAGCATTAAACAACCATGCGTAAGGGACACGCGGCTCCCGCCAAGCGCGCACAAAAAGGCGCGAGAGCGCACCAAAGTGCTGAAAGGTCTACTGCGAATCCGGAGAAACAACCAGCAAGAAACTCCGCGCGCACTCCAAGAGGGAGAACTAGTCTCTTGGCTTCGATTCGGAGAGGCTTACTCGGCTTTGCGGGGCTGGCGCCCCATTCCGGCCGCTCTTCTGTCCCATTCCGTCGTGCTTTGTTCTGGAACTGAAGATATTCCCTTCAACCAGCCGACCCCCACCAACCAGGGTCGTCCCCAGTCAGGTACATAGCTTGCCTGACGAAGGATGAAGTATAAGGAAAAGTGCACCTACTGTCAAATATCCTTAAATAGAGGCCGGTGGAAAACTTTGTGGAAAACAATGAAATGGTCAGCGGTTTGCGAGGAGGACCGCATATTCATTTGAATGCCCGGTCGTAAGGTCACGCTCAGGGGTACTAGAACCTAGCTTGCCGTTACTCTTGGCCTCCTCTCCAGTGTTTTTGACAGTGAAGGGGAATACGACTTAATCTTACAAGCATTTGATAATAGGACGGTTAATCTAGCACGTCTATTGCGCTACCTTCATGGGGATGGGGGCGACTATGTGCCTCGGAAGCGTCGCGCGACCCCCTTGAACAACTTGGTAGCCGTCCCTGATTACGATCTCGACTTTCGCCAGATCGTCCAGATTCTCATCCGGCTTTCCATTCACGACCAGAACGTCGGCCAGCTTTCCGGGCTGCAATGTCCCGAGCCGATCATCCATATCCAGAATCTGCGAGTTGGTTTTGGTCGCAGCGATCAGGGCTTCGGGAACGCCCCACCCCGCAGCCACGAAATTCTTGAGTTCCCGGATGTACGGCCCCGGCATGTATCGATACCAATGCAGAATTAGATCCGTGCCGACGCCGCACTTAATGCCAGCCTTCCGCAGCCGTTTCAGCATCTCGAGATTCGCCTCCTTCGAAAACGTGAATCGGCGGGAAGTTGATCCAAAGTATCCACTCCATTCTTCAAAAATAATTTGATAGGGAATCAAAGTTGGATCCGCAGCGACATTTTTCTTTGCCATGAGCTGAATGGTCTCTTCGCTGCGCGGCAGAGGATGCTCGATCGTGTCCGCGCCCGCCTCCACGGCGCGCTGAATGTAAAACGTCTCCGCGTCCACGGTTACTTTCAGCCCCAACTCGTGGGCTTCCTGAACCGCGGCTCGTATCTCATCGGCCGAAAAATGGCTGCCGAGTTTGATGACATCAGCACCCTTGTGAAATTGTTCGCGAACCGCCTGCCTCCAATCATCGGGCCCCGAAGCGATGCGCGTCGCACCCATCATGCGGATGATTTCATCGGGAGTATTTTCAGTGGAATGCCCGCCCTCTCCGGTGATGAAGGCCCCGGCGGGGAAAACGCGGGGTCCGGGAATGCGGTTTTCGGAGACCCAAGCTTTCAGGCGAAACGTCACATCTCCCTGTGAGCCGACATCGCGCACGCTGGTGATTCCGCTCTCCAGGAAATAGCGCAGCTTTTCTGTCGCGCGGAGTGTGGCTTCCGATTCATCCATTGCTAGGCCGAAGTCCGTCTCGCTCAAGGGATAGGTCAGATGCGTGTGCAGATCGATTAAACCAGGAAGGACCGTTTTGCCGGCCACATCGATGACCAACGCGTCTTTCGGCCATTCCGTCGAACCTGCCGGCAAAATCCTAACAATCTTGTTTCGTTCGATGACCAGCGATCCTTCGTGGACGGCCGCGCCCGTGCCATCGAAAATTCTTCCGCCGCGCAGCACCAGCGTACCTTCCGGCCCTCGCGGCCCGGGTTTGACCGGCACACGGCGCGGATCATCGCTGACTGGAGTCGTGGGGTCGAGGAACTTGCGCCGATCCTGGAGTCTTTCCTGCCCCCATGTGCCGCTAGCGAATGAACAAACCGCCAACACCGCAAGCGTCGCAGAATGCCATTTCAGTTTCATCGTAAAATTCCTCCATCGAAGCGCTTCATATCACTGTTCTTCTTCTCCACGCCAGCAAAAATAAAACGGGCGGCTCGTCTTTCCGGACCGCCCGTTGTCTAAAGTTCAATTCCGGAGAATTCGACAATTTTATTCTTTCTTATAGTCCTTGCCGAGATCCCCGTACGGCCACAACTTGAACGCTTTCAGAAAGCCATCCTGGTGCTGTTGCACCAGCATTTTGGCCGTGCGTGCCGCCGGCCAGGGTGAAGCGAAGCGTTCCGGCCGGTCCGCAATCCAGTAAGCGGTCAAGGCCATCAATGTGGCATTCTGCGCGAGCACCTCCGGCTGCACGGCTTCCAGTGCGTCCGCGGCCGAGTGGTGTGTGTACTTATAATCCGGCGAATCCTGATCCATGTTGATCCCCGGCAGTCCGGCGATCGAAAACGGCAGCGTATCCACTCCGTTGTCGACCTTGTCAGTCACCTTGATATCGCGAATGTTTGCGAGAGATTTCGCAAACGGCTCAAAGCTCTCCACAAGGTCATCACGTCCACCCAGCTGAAATTCCTTCACCGGTCCTTGCCCGTTGTCTAGCACGACGTCGCCCAGATGATTTATCATCTCCGCCTGGTGTTGCTTCACATAAGCAATCGATCCATCCAGCCCCTGCTCTTCACCGGTAAAAAGAACAAACCGAATCGTCCGCCGGGGTTTCATCCCCGAACGCACAATCGCTTCGGCAGCCCCCAAAACGCTTGCGGAACCCGTCCCATCATCCGTCGTTCCTTCGGCAAGATCCCACGAATCCAGATGCGCGCCTACTACCAGTACCTGCTCGGGATTCTCGCGCCCCCGAATTTCCCCCACGACGTTCGCGCTCTCTACGGGGCCATTTGTAAATGTATTCTGCACATTGAATCGCACGCGCGGCGTGATACCACTCTCGAAGTACCTCTCGAGCTGACCCTGATCTTCGGCAGTCATCGACACGACGGGAATGGCAAAATCAGCGTTGAAGCCTAGAATTCCCGTGTGGGTCAGGTTCATCCCGGAAGCTTTGGAGCCTCCCTGGCCGCCAATCACTGCGATCACTCCCGCCTTCCCGGCTGCTTTGAGGAAATCGCCGAATCGCGCGAACAGCGAATCAAAGTCTTCCTTGGGTTTCCCCTTCGTTACCACCAGGACGACCTTCCCATTGAACCGCGAAACGTTCTTGATTTCTTCCTGAATATCGAACAGGTTTGCCGTCACCACGTCGCCCTCGGCACCTCCGGCGCGCGTCGAGCCGGTCCAGCCCATGGCATCCACGTGCAAGGGCCTGCGAAGAGGTGCCAGCAACTCCGCTTGCGCCGTGCCGCGCGTCCACCCGCGCCACAACTGCCATTTCTCCGCATGCACATTTTCCAGACCGATGGTCCGCATCTTCGCCAGGGCCCAGTCAATGCCCTTTTGCGCCCCGGGTGTCCCCGTCACGCGTGCGCCTACTGTGTCACTGAGCTCCGTCAAATACTGGAAGGCATGCGAGTTTATTTGCCCTTCGCCGGCAATCTTCACGAGCGCAGGCTTCGTTCCGTCTTCGTCTGGTCCCTTCGGCGCGGATTCTACATCTGCTGATGCGGTCCACACCGCGAAGGCGCTGATGACCACGAGCCCGAGTGCCCTTCGTGCCAGAAATTTCAACATTCGTTCTTCTCCTTACGTCCCCATTGCAGCGCAAAACTCTACCACGTTATTCTGACGGCTCGCCCACTAAAGCGTTTCGCAGACGGCCAAGAGTGGGTCTCTTGCAGATACCGAAACCCTCTTGCATCGCCTTCTTTACCCGCACCCGCGCTACACCTACACTACCTGCGAGGCACTCGTGACTTCAGGTTTCCATTTTCTCTGGGCATTACGCGCCATCGTGGCGTTTTGTTCCTGTGTGACGATTGGCGGTTCGAGTCTTTATGCGCAAGAAGCTCCGAAGAAGCCCGCGGAGCAATCCGGAGAAAAAGCGAAGCCTGCCGCAGAACCGGAAAACCCCGCTCAAATCGAGTTGCTTGAGACCCACATCCGCTTCGAAACCAATGGGGATAGCCGCAAGGAAGTCCACACCCGCGTAAAAATCAACAATGAGCTGGGTGCGCACCAGTTCGCTCGCCTAAACTTCGGCTACAACCTTTCATTCGAATCGGTCGAGATCCCTCTCGTCCACATCACACACGCGAGCGGCGGGTCCGCCGAAATCCTGCCCAGCGCCATCTCCGACCAGCCCAATCCCGCAGTGGTAAACGCTCCGGCGTACCAGGACGTGCGCATCAAATCTGTGCGTATTCTGGGGCTCGAGCCTGGCGACCAGCTCGAATACCGGGTCGTCACGACTGTCTCCCGCCATCCGTTGGCACCCGATTTTTGGCTGGAACACTCCTTCGACCTCACGGGTATTGTCACAAAAGAAATTTTTGAACTCGATCTACCGGTGTCAATAAAAGTTCAATTGAAAATCAACCCGGCAACTCCGGTAACTTCGCTCTTCGGAGATATTGGCGGCGTTGTCTTCGCCACTCGAAAGGGTTACCGCTGGGAGCGAAAACAATCCGCACAGATCGGGGCTTCTGAAAAACCCGAAACGAGCGGTGCGGATATTTCACTCTCTACGTTCAAGTCGTGGGATCAACTCGCAGACAGATTAGCTGCCATCCTCATTCCTACGAGCGAGGAGGAGCCTGCACTGCTTGAAAAAGCAGCGGCGATTTCTCGTGGCATTGTCGACGGCGGGACACGTGAAATATACGACTTCGTCTCACAAAAAGTCAGAACTGTTGATCTGCCTCTAGGCGCCACAGGCTACCGACGACGGAGGCCAACAGAAACTCTCAACTCGGGCTACGGCTCCGCCGAAGATAAATTTGTGCTCTTCGCTGCGTTGCTTGGAACCGCGGACGCGGGATTCGTCTTGGATTCGAGTCGGCCACTGACTAACGATCCTGCTTCACCGGCACGTTTCGATCACTTGCTCACCTTCGGTTACCAAGTGGGTATGAGTTTCTGGCTCGACTTAAACATGGAAGTCGCACCTGAAGGTATGATTCCGGCACAGTTTCGCGACAAGCCTATATTTGTAGTCGGTCGGAACATTGAAAGTCACTGGCAATCTGTCCCCAATCAGCAACTCTATCGTTCGTCACAAAAAGTGAACGTCAGCGCTTCTCTGAGCGCTGATGGTAACTTAACAGCAAGAGTACATTACACGATGCGCGGCGACAATGAACTGCTTCTCCGCATCGCGTTTCATCAAACGCCCAAGGAAAGATGGAAGGAGGTAGCACAACTCCTTGCGTTTTCGGATGGTTTTCGCGGCAAGATCACAAATGTCGAGGCGTCGGACCCCTATGCCACAGAGGAGCCCTTTACCGTCGATTACGAAATCTCACAACCTAAGTTTGTCGACTGGTCGAAAAAACCAGTCCGCATTCCGGCGTTGCTTCCGCAGATAGGACTTCCGGAACCGCCCGCGAAACCTGCCTCAGGCGAGGCAAAGCCACCCATCGAACTTGGCACGCCGCTCGAAGTCGAAGCCCGCGCCGTGCTGCGCCTCCCATCGGGGACAACGGCGCGCGCGCCCATCGGTGTTGCTGTCTCAAGGGACTACGCAACATTCGAATCGCAATATTCCGCGAAGGCGGAAACATTGACAGCTATCCGGCACGTCAACTTTCTTCTGAGCGAGCTCCCCGCGGAGCGCACCATCGATTACAACTCCTTTCGCCGCGCGGTGCAGAACGACGAAGCCCAGGATTTCACTCTCGAGCGCCCCGAAACCGGGCCCGCAAAAACAGATTCAGCGGCACCCGATCATCCAGGGCCGCCGAAAGCAAATCCGCAAAAACCTTGAGCTTTATTTCACTTGCAAAACTTCTTTTTCCTTGGACGCGCTCAAGTCCTCGATCTTTTTTGTCTCCGCGTGGGAAATTTTTTCCAGCTCGTCCAGCGAACGCTTCTTCTCGTCCTCGCTGATTTTCTTCTCTTTTTCGAGCTTCTCGATCGCTTCCTTCAGGTCACGGCGGACATTCCTCACCGCGGTGCGGTGATTTTCCAGCACTTTGTGGAGCTGTTTGACGAGCTCCTTGCGCCGCTCTTCGGTCGGCGAGGGAACCGGCACGCGGACCACTTTCCCGTCGTTGGTGGGATTCAACCCGAGATCGGCCGTGCGAATCGCCTTGTCAATCAACGGCACGACGCTTGGATCCCACGGTGCAATCATGATCATGGTGGGGTCCGGCACGGTCAAAGTGCCGAGCTGGTTCACAGGCATGGGAGTTCCGTGATAATCCACGCGTACGTGGTCTAGGAGCGAGGCGTTCGCGCGGCCCGTGCGAATGGTCGCCAGCTCCTTGCGAAAATCCTCGACAGCTTTTTCCATGCGCGTCTTGGCAGCAGCCATGGCGTCTTTTGTATTTCCGATTGTCGTCATATGCCCCTCAGCGAGGTAACCGTTTCTCGATTGATTTTGTCTTTAGCCGCTCACGATTGGCAGCGTTTTATTCCGGCGATACCGTCGAGCCCACTCTTTCGCCCAGGACAACGCGCCGGATGTTTCCGTGCTGATTCATATTGAAGACCACGATGGGCATGCCGTTGTCCATGCACAGCGAAATCGCCGTGGAGTCCATTACTTTGAGATTTTGATGGAGCACATCCCGGTAGGTAATCTGCGCAAAAAACTTGGCGCCGGTAACCTGCTCCGGGTCAGCGTCATAAATCCCTTCGACGCGCGTCGCCTTCAGGATGACGTCCGCCTTGATCTCCATCGCACGCAGTGCCGCCGCAGTGTCCGTTGAAAAATAGGGGTTCCCGGTGCCCGCCGCAAAAATAACTACGCGTCCCTTCTCAAGATGACGCATGGCGCGCCGCCGGATGAAGGGCTCGGAAACCTGATGCATTTCGATAGCGCTTTGCACACGTGTGAAGATGCCTTCTTTCTCTAGTGCGTCCTGCAGAGCCAGCGCGTTAATTACCGTGGCCAGCATCCCCATGTAATCGCCGGTGGCGCGATCGATCTCAAAGCCTTTTTGCCGGGCGCCGCGGAAAATATTCCCGCCGCCGACCATAATGGCGATCTGCACGCCCAGCGCATGCACATCTTTCAGTTCGCGCGCTATCGCCTGGATGCTCTCGCCGTGTATCCCGAATCCCTGAGGCCCTTGCAGCGATTCGCCGGAGAGCTTCAACAGGATGCGCTGATAGGCGATCTTCCGCTTCTTGGCGAACCTGCGCGCCGCCTTTTTTCTCTTAGCCGCCATGTTTCTCCGGTCGCTGTCCTTCAAAATCTTCGGAATTGTAACAAACAATGGCAGCCTTCGCACAATGCAGGCGGCCTACAGACAAAAAAGCGCCCTCAACCTGAGTCGAGGGCGATTTCCTAAGAATGTTTGCAGATGCTGGAGGTGTCAAACCGCGACCGGCGTGCCGGCCGTTTCAGGCCCGGCACTCGCCGCGCCGCTCACTTCACCGACCTTGAACCGCACAAAGCGCCGGATCGAAATGTTTTCGCCAAGCTTGGCAATCGCCTGGCTGATCATTTCGCCAATCGTCACGCTCTCATCCTTGATGTAGTGCTGCTCGTACAAGCAGTTCTCTTCGTAGAATTTTTCCATCTTGCCGGTCACGATCTTTTCGATGACCGGCTCTGGCTTGCCTGTGGCTCTCGCTTGAGCGCTGTAAATCTCGCGTTCCTTGTCGAGCATCTCCGAGGTCACTTCCTCGCGCCGCACGTAGCGCGGGTCGAGCGCGGCGATGTGCATGGCGATGTCGTGGCAGAGACGCTGGAACGCTTCTGTGCGCGCCACGAAGTCCGACTCGCAATTGATTTCCACCAGCACGCCGATCTTTCCGCCGGCGTGGATGTAGCTGCCCACGAGCCCTTCGCTCGCCTCCCGCTGCGCTTTCTTCGCCGCGGCCGCCTGGCCTTTCTTGCGCAGGACGCTGATGGCCTTCTCGATGTCTCCGCCAGCCTCGACAAGCGCCGCGCGGCAATCGGCGAAGCCTGCGTTGGTCCGCTCGCGCAACTCCTTCACGAGCTGCGCAGGTATTTGAATGGCTTCCGGTTTTGTGCTCATGCTCCGTCTCTTCTCGCTACCCTCTATAAATTTATTCGATGCCGGCCGGAGAAATTCGCGTTATTACAAAACGACCCGCCCCGGTGCCGCTCGGGGCGGGCCTATTGAAATCTCCCACCCGCTCAGTCTGCTTAGCGCGTCTCTTCGTCCGGCGGCACAGTCGTTTCCGCCGGTTCGATTACCTGCTGCTCAGCGCCTTCCACAAAGTCGCCTTCCTGCTTCTCGTACTGCTCGTATGCGCTGGTATCCACGTACTCGACGCCTTCCACCAATGCCTGGTCTTCGGCCGATTTCTGTTCGGCGACCTGCGACTGTTGGTATGCCGTGTGGCCTTCCAGCACCGCTTCCGAAATCTTCGATGTGAACAAGCGGATGGCGCGCAGCGCGTCGTCATTTCCCGGGATAATCCAGTCCACCACATCGGGGTCACAATTTGTGTCCACCACCGAAACCACCGGGACACCCATGCGCCGGGCTTCTTTCACCGCGATCTCTTCCGCGTTCGAGTCGATGACAAACATCGCGTCGGGCAGCTGGGCCATGTTCTCGATGCCTTCTAGATTCTGAAACAGATGCTTCATTTCGCGGTCCAGCCGCGCGCGTTCCTTCTTTGACAGCTCGTTCATCCGGCCGTCTTCGACCATGGCCTTCAGCAGCTTTAGCCGCTTGATGGACTTCTGCAGCGTCGCCCAATTCGTCAGCGTTCCGCCCAGCCAGCGGTGGTTCACGAAGAACGCGCCGCAGCGCTTGGCCTCTTCGGCGATGGATTCCTGCGCCTGCCGCTTGGTGCCGACAAACAAGACCGATTTGCCTTGTGCAGCGAGTTCGCCCACAAAGCGGCTCGCTTCGCGGAACATCTTGAGGGTTTTCTGCAGATCAATGATGTGGATGCCGTTGCGTTCCCCGAAAATGTACTCCTTCATCTTCGGGTTCCAGCGTCGCGTCTGGTGACCGAAGTGAACTCCGGCCTCCAGCAGCTCTTTCATCGTAATTTCTACTGCCAAGTTTCCTCCTTGTAGGATAGCTGTTTGCGGCAGCGTTTCCATCGCCGCAGGGCCTCGTTCCCAAGTGAGACTCCGCTGTCGATGAACAACTTCTGCAGAACAGCCTTTTTGCCGGCTCCTTGCCGGCCGTGATCTCGGCAAGCCAGCTTGCGCTCACTTGCCGGAGTTCTCGAGGGTCGGGACTTGTCCCACCCAATTCCTTAACGCTTCGTGAACTGGAAGCGCTTACGAGCGCCTTTCTGCCCGTACTTCTTGCGCTCCTTCATTCTCGAATCGCGCGTCAGAAATCCATTTGTCCGCAGCGATGGCCGCAGCTCCGGATTGAACCGCGAAATTGCCCGCGACAATCCCATGCGCACCGCTCCAGCCTGCCCGCCAACGCCGCCGCCATGGGCGGTCACTACCACATCCACTTGCTCGGTCAAGTTCGTGAACTTGAGCGGCTCAATGGCGTCGTGCTTCCAAGCGTGATTCAGAAAATATTGATCCACGGATCTCTTGTTCACCGTAAACTTGCCAGTCCCTGGTCGCAAAAACACGCGAGCCACCGACTCTTTGCGGCGGCCCGTGCCAAGAAACCAGGACTGCTTGCCCACGATGGGCGTAGTAGTCGAACTCAATGCTCCTCCTCAAAGTACCGGACCCCAGCGACACTGGGACCTTCTAAACTCCACGTCGTTTGGCTCCCTGCTAAGGCACCACTTAGAGTGTGAGCCCGACTCGCCGGCCATCACACTTTCAAGGAACAGCAACGTGCGGAAAAAAAAACTTCTTGTGGCGCACGCAATCCCTGCGCCATCGCGCTGTTTTGGCACGAAAACTCTGGTCCACGCTTCGCTAGACCGCCACCGCCTGCGGCTTTTGTCCGGCGTGCCGCGCCAATCCCGCGGCGTCACGGTACACACGCAATTTTTTCGCTCGACGCGCGCGCAACTTGTTCTTCGGCAACATCCCGAGCACTGCCTCGCGGATTATCCACTCCGGCTTGGTCTCCCGGATGCGCTTCGCCGGCAATTCCTTCAGCCCGCCGGGGTATCCGCTGTGTGAGTAATACACTTTCTGCTCGACCTTGTTCCCGGTCATGCGAACCTTGTTCGCATTAATCACCACGACGTGATCGCCCGAGTCCAGGTACGGCGTAAAGCTCGGCTTATCCTTGCCGATTAATATCCGCGCGACCTTCGTCGCAAGCCGCCCCAGCACTTGGTTGGTCGCATCCACCACAAACCAATTCGCACCCACCTTGAGGGCTTCAGCCTCTTCACCTTTGGCTACGTACGTCCTCATTGCACCCAGTCACACCTTTCCCCTTAGAGACAAACGTTAATGTTATAGGATGACACCACCCCTGTCAACGCGAACAGCGCGCGGCGGATCCTAATTCCCCCTTTGATAGACGCTGCGGTAATCAAGCTGGCCCCTCTGTGATACCCTGCTGTTTCTATCTAATTGACCTGCCGCACCTAAGATGGGTGATGAGGTCCGTTTCGTTGACAACAAGATAATGTGGACCAAAGCTGAAGCGAATTCCATACAAACCATTGCAAGACTTGCTAAGAAAGCATCGAGCGATTGATGGCGAAGAATCCAATGAAGAAGGCGGGGAGGCGGAATAGCCTGTGTTCGGTAGACTCAGACTTCCAGACTAATACCTGGCCTGAGCGTCTTTTAGGCTTGAAGATCCGCGGTTGGCAGAAAGCGCGGCGCTTTCCTCCCCTTGGTCGCTTGCTCAAATGCGTACGCCAGTTTGATTAGCACCGGCTCACTCCATGCGCGGCCAAAAAATGAAATCCCCACCGGCAGACCGCTGATATAATCTGCCACCACTGTGATATTGGGATAGCCAGCCACCGCCGCGGGCTGAGACGTTCCCCCGCCGAACGAATCGCCATTGATGTGATCCGTCAGCCAGGCCGGGCCGCTGGTCGGTCCCACAATCGCATCGAGCTTGAATTTGTCCATCACCATGTCGATCCCCTCATTCCGCGCCAGACGGTGATTCTTCTCAATTGCCTCCACGTATTCCTTGGTGGTCAGCGGCCCCTTTTCCTGCGCCTGGAGGAAAAATTCCTGCCCGAAGAACGGCATTTCTTTATCGCGATTCTTCTCGTTGAATTCGATGATGTCCTTCAGCGTCTTTACCGGTGCGTTCGCTCCGAGCCTCGCCAGGTAGGCGTTCAAGTCGGCTTTCAATTCGTACATGAAGCACATGAATTCCGATTCCCTGATTTTTTCAAGCGACTCCAGCTCTACAGGGTCTACCAGCGTGGTGCCCTGTTTTTTCAACACCTCGAGCGACGCCTCCATGACCTTGTCCACTTTCACATTGAAACCGAACGATTTTCGCAGTACGCCGATGCGCGCGCCTTTCAGACCATCGAGTTTCAGGAACGGGGTGTAATCGGTCAAGAAGTTGCCGCGGCTCGCCGCCGTGGCGCTGTCTTCCGGATCCACCCCGGTTAGCGCGCCGAGGATGGCTGCCGCGTCGCTCATGTTGCGGCACATCGGTCCCGCGCCGTCCTGGGTATGGGAAATCGGAATAATACCCGCGCGGCTCACCAGTCCAACCGTTGGCTTAATCCCCGCAAGTCCGTTCGCCGACGAAGGGCATACGATGGAGCCATCCGTTTCCGTGCCAATTGTGCCCGCGCACAAATTGGCGGAAGCGGCCGCCCCCGAACCGGAGCTCGACCCGCAAGGATTCCGGTCCAGGGCATACGGATTCTTTGTCTGCCCTCCGCGCCCGCTCCATCCGCTGCTCGAGTGGCTCGAACGGATATTTGCCCATTCGCTCAAGTTCGTCTTTCCCAGGATGACCGCACCTGCTTCGCGCAGTTTCTTCGCCACAAAAGAGTCTTTCGGAGCGATCGAGCCGAGCAATGCCAAAGAGCCCGCCGTCGTCATCATGTGATCACCCGTGTCGATATTGTCTTTGATCAGGATCGGAATTCCATGCAACGGCCCACGCGTCCCTTTTTCTTTGCGTTCCTTGTCCAGGGCTTCCGCGATGGCCAGCGCTTCGGGATTTGTTTCGATAACGCTGTTCACGGCCGGGCCGTGCTTGTCGACCGCGTCAATGCGCTCCAGATATTTTTCCGCAATCAATCGCGCGGTGTACTTGCCGACCCTCATGCTTTCTTGCAATTCCGATATCGTGATTTCTTCGAGTTCGAACGCCCAGACCCCGGGAGGCCTGCCCGCCGGAGAAATTTCCCGCGCCGACGTAACCCAGGGGCGGAGTATAGGCGCAGCAGCTGCCGCCATTCCGCTAAACAAACTGGCCTGCAGAAACTTTCGCCGCGCGGAAATCGGAGTATCTCCTCCATTGGTGCGGAGCTTCTGGCCCTTCGTTGAGTCCGAAACTGTTACCTTTAGACTTCTTTTTGTATTTTTTTGCATGAGAAACGCCCCACGATGAGGATTGATTGACGATAAAGCCCACAGATAGTACGCCATTCCGGGGTCACAAAGAAATATTCCATCGCAACTGTTTACCCGTTCCAGCCGGGCTTCACCCATTTTTACGTTACAATACCTAAGAGGGTTTCGGTCTAGGAGCGCGCGTGATTCACGGCAACATCTTTCACAACGACAGCCTGCTGCCGATCGAAAAGGCCCGTTTGTCTCCTGGCCAGGCGGGTCTGATTTGTGGCTGGGGTATCTTCACGACGTTACGCATTTCCCGTGGTGAAGCCTTCGCCTATGAGCGCCATTGGCGCCGCCTTGAAAAGGATGCCGCGATCACCCGCCTTCCCCTGCCCTACACCGCGGCAAAAATCCGCGTTCATCTTCACGAAATCATTCGCGCCAACAAAGTCTCTGAAGGCGCCGCGCGCGTCTACCTCGTTTACAACAATGTCGGCTTCTGGCAGAGCGACGAACCACGTCCCCCAGTTGACCTCATCATCACCACGGCCAGCCTGCCTGAATATCACGAGCCCGTCCGCCTCGGCCTCCGCGAGCAGGGCCGTCATGCCGAGGCGCCTCTCGCCGGCGTAAAGACAATTTCCTGGCTCCCCAATGTGTGGGCGGTTGCGGAAGCACAAAAGGAAGGCTTTGACGAGGTCGTGCTCCTCAATGAGCGCGGCGAGGTCGCCGAATGTACCGCCGCCAACATCTTCGCGGTGAAAAACAACAAGGTTCTGACACCGCCGCTGAGCTCGGGCTGCCTCGAAGGGGTGACCCGCGGTATTCTTTTTGAAATTGCGCCCGAGGCAGGCTACTCACTCCTCGAACAGACTCTTCGTCCCGAAGATCTCTACTCTGCCGACGAAGTTTTCATCACTTCAACCAATCGCAGTCTCATCGGCGTGGGTGAAATCGCCGGCCACAAGATCGCGGCCGCTCCGGGTTCCCTGACGCGCCGGCTTGAAGAAACCTTTGCCGCCTATGTCGAAGAGTACGTCTCGCGCCGCGTCTCCTCCGCCTCTCGTTAAACCTTTCATTCCAATCGCTCGCGCGTCATTCCTTCCTTTTCCTTCGAATCCGCGGCCCTGCTTCCATTGACTTACGACTAACCGCGCCATAACATCTCCGCGCATGCCGGACTATCCAACGCTCATTGGCCAGATTGTCTCGCACTACCGTGTTGTGGAAAAACTCGGCGGTGGGAGCATGGGTGTTGTTTACAAAGCGGAAGATACCCGCCTTCACCGATTTGTCGCTCTCAAGTTCCTTCCTGAAAACGTCGCCAAAGATCCTCAGGCTCTGGCCCGCTTCCAACGCGAAGCGCAAGCCGCCTCTGCCTTGAACCATCCGAACATCTGCACTATTCACGACATCGGCGAGGATAGTGGTAAAGCCTTCATTGCAATGGAATTTCTGGATGGCCAGACGCTGAAGCACCTGATCGCCGGGCAGGCCATGGCATGGGAACGCCTGCTGGATGTGGCCATCGAAATCGCCGACGCACTGGATGCCGCTCACGCTGAGGGCATCGTCCATCGTGACATCAAGCCCGCCAACCTGTTCATCACCAAGCGGGGTCACGCCAAGATTCTGGACTTCGGGCTGGCAAAGGTCGCTACCGCGAAAGTCTCCAGCGGGGGTGCAGGTGCCACAGCCACCTTGGCTACTTTCGGAGTGGACTCGGAACAATTGACGAGTCCGGGCAGTACGCTGGGCACCGTTTTCTATATGTCACCCGAGCAGGTGCTTGGAAAAGAGCTGGATGCGCGTACCGACCTGTTTTCATTCGGAGTCATGCTCTATGAAATGGCAACTGGTTTTCTCCCGTTCCAGGGCGAGAGCTCCGGGGCCATCTTCGACGCCATTCTTCATAAGAATCCCGTCGCGGCCGTGCGCCTTAACACCAGCCTTCCCCCCGAATTCGAACAAGTCCTCCAGAAAGCCATGGAGAAGGATCGCGACCTCCGCTATCAAAGCGCCGCGGAGTTGCGCGCGGACCTGAAGCGCCTCAAACGCGACACCAGCTCGGGACGCGTGAGCGTCAGCGGCAGTTCCCTGGCAGACGCGCACCCCTCCGGCTCAAGCGAAATCGCCGCCACGCATTCGAGCTCTGCCGTTGCGCCAGCCGCTCCCCTGAAACACGTACTATCGAAACCCGTGTTGCTCGGCGCGGTTGTGTTACTTGTGATTGCAGCTTTTGGCGCCTACAAAATCTTCACTCGCCCCCGCGAACTCAATCTGCAGAACATGCAGATTACCAAGCTGACGGATAGCGGCAAGGCGGGGGAGGTGGCCATATCGCCGGACGGCCGCTATATCGTTTATGTCCTCTTTGACGGTGAACAGCAAAGCCTGTGGGTTCGCAATGTGACGAGCAAGAGCGATGTTCAGGTTCTGGCCCCGGATGCCGTGGGCTTCGCAGGCGTGAGTTTTTCTCCCGACGGCAACTACATCTATTTCGTGCGCTCCGACAAGAACACGAGGAATTACAGGTACCTCTACATAATACCTGTTCTGGGCGGCGCGCCCAGGCAGTTGATCCGCGACATGGACACCCCGGTCAGTTTTTCTCCTGACGGGAAAGAGTACGCGTTTATGCGGGGCGTACCCGAGCGGGGTGTAATCGAAATCCGCATCGGCAAGACGGATGGGAGCGCTGACCGCATGCTCGCCTCCCTGCCGGCGATTGCAAATTTCATGTTCGGCCCCACCTGATCTCCGGATGGCAAATCCCTCGCAGTTCCTTTGTTGACGTCCGGCAAGGATAGTAAATGGGAACTTAATGCAATAGACGTCGCAGATGGAAGTATCAGGAAATTGCACTCTGGGCGTGAAGCGGTCGGCAGGGCTGTGTGGCTGCCCGATGGTAACTCTCTCCTCGTTCCACTCGAGTTGTGGGGCGAGAATCGGATTCAATTGTGGCAGCTATCATACCCAGGCGGCGAAAAGCGGCGATTCACCAATGATCTGTCGGGTTATGGTTCGGGCATCGACTTAACTCACGACGGCCAGATGCTCGTGGCTCTCGCGCAGAGACAAACGTCTCATATCTGGGTCGTGCCGGGAGGGCAGACGACGCTTGCCAAGCAGCTTACATTTGGCGAAACCCCAGATTCAGCCGTAGCAGCTGGTCCGAATGGCAAGATCCTTTTGCGCAGCCGCGGGAGTGACATGGTTCTGATGGATCCGGACGGTAGCAAGCGAACCATCTTGAGGCCAGAGGTTCGCAACTTTATCTCTTTGTCGAGTTGCGGTGATCGCTACGTGCTGTTCGATATGCACCCGCCATCGGGAGTCGAACTTTGGCGGACGGATGCCGATGGCGGGAATCCAACAAAGCTCGCCGACAACGTGATCACTTCCGATTGTTCCCCCGATGGCAAGTGGGTTTTGTACTCCTCAGGAAAAGGTATTTACCGCCTCCCTATCCCAAAGTTCGCGGTGGTTCCTGCGACCGGGGGATCTCCGTTGCACGTATTCAACGTGCCCAGCGGCACAAACGGATTACGCTGGTCGCCCGATCAGAAGGGTGTGCAGTATCTTCTGACGCGCAACGGCGCCACGAACGTTGGGGAGCAGCAGCTCACCGGTGCGGCGCCTCGCCAGATTACGAATTTTACTTCCGGGCTCATCTTCGATTTTTCCTGGTCACGCGACGGCCAGCAGTTGTACCTGGCCAAAGGCGACCTCAGCAGCGATGTCGTCCTGATCAGCAATTTTCGCCGGATTCTCGCCCCTGTAGTGGCCGGTCTTCAGACCGGCTCTTTCTTCTCTAGCTGTTCGGTAGGGGCACGATACAACTTCGATACAACTTGCCCCGACCCTTTCGGGATCGTGCCCACCGAGCTGCCCGTATTGGCCTAGGCCTCTTGCTTGCTTCGTTGCCCATCGAATCGGGAATGGTGTACCCTCTCGCTGAAAAAACCCCGCCCCCATCCGCCGCGCGAACGGTTCCAAGCGCCCGGCAAGCTGGAGAGGACCATGACAAACGATTTGCGTTCTCCCAAAGGCGCTCCTGACTCCTCAGAAAGCAGCGCCGCTGAAAACAAGGCGAACACAAAGAGAGAAAGAACCTTAGTCCCATCGCAGTTGTTCTCCCCCGCCAGCCGGCGCGCGTTTCTCCAAGGTGCCGCCGCCACCGCTGCGGCCTTTGCCCTGCCGCGCTGGTCGCACGCCGACTCGAACGACATCAACGCCATCGGAGCGGAAATTGAAAAGCGCCACGGCGAAGCTGTGCAGCGCTTGCAGGAATGGATCCGCCAGCCCTCCATCGCCGCCGAGAACCGCGGCATGAGCGAAGGTTGCGAGCTCACTATGCGGATGCTGCGAGATGCGGGCTTCGGCGAAGTCACCAAGGTCCCTACCGACGGTCAGCCCGGCATCTTCGCAACACTCGACGCAGGCGCACCTCGCACCTTGGGCCTCTACTTTATGTACGACGTCAAACAGGCGGACCCTGCCGAATGGTCTTCACCCCCATGGGACGCCGCGATCGTCGACCGCCCGGGCCTCGGCAAAGTGCTCATTGGGCGTGGTGCTGTGAATCAGAAAGGACCGGAGGCGACGTTTCTCGCGGCTCTTCACGCTATTCGCGGCGTCGGCCACAAGCTGCCCGTCAATTTCGTCTTTGTGGCAGAAGGTGAAGAAGAGATTGGCTCGCCGCATTTTCCCCAAATCGTCCACCGGCCCGAGGTCTCGGCAGCACTGAAAAAGTGCAATGGTGTCTTCATGCCTTTCGCCTCGCAGGGTCTCGACGGCCAAGTCAGCATGTTCCTCGGCGCGAAGGGTGTCGTCGAGTTAGAACTTATTTCCAGCGGCGAACGCTGGGGCCGCGGCCCGCGCAAGGACATTCACTCCAGCAACAAGGCCAGGGTGGACAGCCCAGCGTGGCACCTTATCGAAGCCCTCGGCACGCTGGTTACCCCCGACGGCAATGATCCCGCTATCGAAGGCTTCGCCGACAAAGTCCGCCCTATCTCCGACACGGAAAAGAAATTGCTCGACGAAGCAGCCCGGCGCATGAGTGAGGCCGACACGAAAAAGCTGCTTGGAGTTGAGCACTGGGTCCGTGACGTGAACTGGCGCGAATCGCTCGAGCTCCTCACCTCACGCCCCACGGTCAACATTGAAGGCCTCGTCGGCGGTTATACCGGCCCAGGCGGCAAGACCATCTTGCCGGGCAAGGCGGTCGCCAAGATAGATATGCGCCTCGTGCCCGACATGACCGCGGCGGGAGCGCTTGCCGCTCTTAAAGCCCATCTCGCCAAGAAGGGCTTTGGCGATATCGAGGTGCGCATGAGCGGCGGTTACGATCCAACAAGCACCCCCGCCGATTCAGCGATTATTCGGACAGCCACAACTGTCTATCGCCACAACGGGATTGACCCCGTACTTCTGCCGCGCCTTGCAGGTTCCTGGCCGGGATACGTCTTCACCGGCGATCCCTTGCGACTGCCCGCGGGCCATTTCGGTCTTGGCCACGGGAATGGCGCCCATGCCCCGGACGAGTATTACGTCATCGAGTCGAACAACCCCAAGGTCCAGGGGATGGACGGCGCCGCGCTTTCGCACGTCGAATTCCTTTACGAATACGCTTCCACAACCTGATTAGCGCCGTGCCTACGATTTAAACCGATTAGCTGGGGCCTAATAGGCGTTTCGTTGCTGCCTTTAAGAATTTGGAAACAAATGAGCGCTTTTGATTGCCTGCCGTCAATTTCCACGGTCTAATAGTCAGGCAGGTACGTCCTACCAGAGGGTTAATGGGCCAGCCAGAACTCCAATCCGTCCAGCCGGGTGCTCCCGAGCGGGTCGAACATATCAAGACCAACATGCGCCAAATCGCGCGGCGCCAGTGGTGGCTCTGGTCTTCTGCTGTTCTGGTCACGCTCTTGCTCACCGTGGGAATCGCCTCGTTCGCCTTCCCGGGACTCCTCGAACAAACGAAAGACGCCTACACTTTCAATCTGAATCTCGCTTTGCAGGGCCTGGTTGGCCTCGTTCTTATCTTCAACGTCTACACAATTTACCAGCAGCTTCAGATTCATCGCATCCAGATGGATCTTAGCAAGCAAGTTGAGACCTTAGGCCGGGTCGAAGAGCGCACCGAGGAGGTCTATAAGCTGGCGGTTCTCGACTCCCTGACGGGGCTGTATAACCGCAGGTCGGGTGAACTGCGTCTCGCCGAGGAGATTTCGCGCTCACAGCGCCACGCCCGCCCGGTAACGGTTCTCCTTCTCGACATAAACGCCTTGAAAGCGGTTAACGATACCCTTGGCCATCCCGCAGGCGATGAGGTCATCAAACAATTTGCCGAGCGGTTGCAAAAAGCCATTCGCGGCTCCGATGTCGCCGTACGCCTTGGCGGTGATGAATTCATGGTAGTGCTTCCGGAGTGCAAGCCCGACGAGGTGCATCTTGTATTGGGTCGTTTGACGGGAAAGAAAATCGAATTTGACGACCACTCCATCGATCTCCGTTTCGCGGCTGGCTGGACCGACTACATCCCCGGAGAATCATTAGGAACTTTGCTGAAACGCGCCGACGCTGCGCTGTACGTCAACAAACGCGCCGGCAAACAGAGCTTTGAAGCAAACGCTCGTGTCACCTAGATCGCTATCTTCAACAATCTTGTCATTTCGCCCGGAGGGACGGCGTCTTTGCGGTACCGCAGCGGAGACCGCTTCCTCTCTACGTACCTCTTGCGCGGAGAAATCTCTCTTCAATTTCGGAATTCAGGTCAAAACCACCATTTGCCCAATTCATCGCCATCTGTGTTAAGGCACATGTAGCGGCCGCGGACCGTCGCGGGCATTTCTTTTCGATTACTCTGTAACTGAATTCTCCGTGGAAACGGGCCACTTCACTTTTTCGTTGGGGCGCTCGGTTTGAGCTCCCCTGCCGCCTTTTGTAGCTCTTCGAGAGTCGCGCTGCTCAATTCATAGAGCGCCGGCTCATTCTCGCGCTTGGCAATGCACCGGTCTCCGTTCTTCGACAGGAGGACTTTTTCGATGCGTTTACCGTCGTTCGAAGTCACGGCAATATCCAAAACCTGCGTTGTGAATCCGCTTTCGACAAACTTGTTGGCCGACAGATCCCGAATCTTGCTAACCAGATCTCTCGCGCTCCCCGAATCCGTTTTCGCGCCGTTCAAAGTCCAATCTTCGCCACTTCGGCTCAGCGAATAACTCTTCGCGCCATCGTGCACCTCGATCTTCTCGGGGTCAGCAAACCCGAAATCAAACACCTTTTTGTTGCGGAAATCGTCCAGGCTCTTATCGAGTTGTGTTCCTACCGCGCTGGATACTTTGTAGATGCCCTCCACCGCGCTTGCCTTCGCGTAGTAATCATCCTTGGTCTTCCGTACCTGCAGTTCCTGCCTTCCGGACGCATCCGTCACTTTCGCGGTTGCGATCTGCGTCCCGGAAGCAAACGCGGCCGCCACTTTTTTCGCGTCTTCGGTTCCGCTCAACTCCATCTTGGCGTCGCCCAGGTTCCGTACGAGCGCGTCCACCTGGAATCCCTCCGCTCGATATGGCCCGGGCTTCACAATCTGCCACTCCTCTTTGTTCCGGCCGAATTCGATGGTCTGCTTCTTCGCCGTCAATTCCACCCGGCTCACCTTATCGGTATCGAATGTCATCAGCCGCTTGTCGCGCAGGTCGTCCGCACTCTTGTCGAAGCCGTTTTTGTTGTAAGTCGCAACGGTGAAAACTCGTGGATCGCCGCCCAGTGCCGTGAACGTGGCGCTTCCCGTTGGGGTGTCGTCGCCAAATAAGAGTTTGTATTTCTTCGCATCCTTCTGAGTTATCTCCACTTCGAGCGCCGGGTGAGTCAGCCCATACTGTTCGAGATTACTGGCCTTGTCTTCGATCAGGCGCTCCGCACTCAGCGTAGAGAGCGGCGACAGCATATTTGAGACCGTATTTTGATCCGCCGGCAGAGGTTTGGGCGAGTTAATCTGCCACTTTCCCGCATCATTTTTCGCCAGCGTAATTTCTTCGCCGCCCTTTTTCTTGATCTCGACCCGGCTCAACTCCGCCTGGTTCAGTGCCAGGATCTTTGGAGGCGCATCGGCAGCGGCCTTCGCGGTGATGTCCTCCGGCTTGCGATGGTTGGACCAGTACAGCGTTCCGCCCAGCGCGGCCAGAACAATCGTGGCAACCAGTAATCCTCGGCTTTTCATTGGAAGCGTCCTGAACTTTGCAGCGATCTCATCCGTGGCGTGCGTGGTCGAAGCGCTCGTCGCATATCTTCGCTCGCTCCGCTACCTTCGCCGCCACCACACGGTCACGCCCGCAATCACCACTATTAGCGGAAACAAAAACTGGCTGGTAATCCGTACCCAGTTCATCTGGGCCCGCGTCATGGTAATCCGCCGGTCTTCTCTTTCTTTCGGCCGGATCGAAATCAAATCTTCGTCCGATGCCAGCCAATTCATAGTGTTCAGCGCCAAATCGCGGTTGCCATTGAAGCCCAGGAACCGGTTCGCCGCCCATCCGGAACTTCCCATTACTACGAAACGCCCCTGCGCGCCCTGCTTCTCCGTCTTGTAGGTTCCCGCCACGGCGATCGTCAGCGGTCCCTTCTTATTCTTTGGATCGTTTGCATCGACATCGCGCTTATTCAGTTTGCTCGTCGCCACGCTGCTCTCTGACGAACTGAACAACTTCTCCACACCGGTTTTGTCCGTCCCCTTGAGCTCCAGCGAGCGAGCAAACGGAAATCCCGTCGACGTGCCTTTCATTTCGTTCACGATTACGTGCGTTTCATAATTGTGAACCAGCGCAACCATGGGACCCACGCCAAGGAGTTGCCCGATCGGGCTCAAGTCCAGTATCAGGTCCTTTTCAGCCGTGACGCCCCAACCCTGCAGCAAGCCCGTGAGCACATCGTTGTCCGCGATCTCCTGCCCTACTTTTAGCGGCGGATCCAGCAGAAACAGTGCCCGCCCTCCGTTCTCCACGTATTTCTTGAGCGCATTGACTTCCGGCTGCAGGTAATCCCCACTAGGACCTGCCACGACTACCACCGTGCACTCGCCGGGCACTTCTGCCTTTTCCAGCAGGCTGATCGATTTGGCAGCGTACTCATCTTTCCCGAGCAGCTCCTTCAGGTGCGAATAGCCGTTGCGGTCAGAATCATCGATCCGGTGTTCCCCGCTCCCCGTCACAAAACACACCATCCTGGTCGTGTTTTTCAAATCTCGTATGAAGGCGCCCGTGATGCCTTCTTCCGTGAAGCTCTTCGCTTCCTCCTTTCTATCGCCAATCTGAACGACGGCAGTGGGAGCCGTTCTAATCCCAGCCGCGCGAGCGGTGAGCGGATCTTTCTCTGGGTCGACATACTTGACATGGACCTTGTGCGAGAGTCCTTCATATTGATCAAGCAGATCTTTCCCTTCCCGGAAACCAGTAGACCGATTGAAATAGGTGATGGTTGCATCCTGCGTCAGACCCTTGACGATTTTTGCGGTTTGCTCCGCCAGGCTATATCGTTTATTCGACGTCGCGTCGAACGACTTGTCGTAGCGGCTAGCGAGAACGTTTGTAATCGTCGCAATCGCCAGCACTACCGCGATATACACAGCCGCGTACAATGCGTATTTTGTTTGTCTCGCCTTCAGCAGCTCTACATTCACCTACGACCTCCAGCGCAGCGATTCCATCGAGCGCGCGGTTAGAAACAATCCCAAAAACGTCACCGTCGCGTAATAGACGGCGTCCTTCACATCCAGGACTCCCTTGGCAAACGATTCGAAGTGCGTGATCACCGACATGTACGACAGCACTCGCGCCCACGTTGCGCTTTCGTAGCCGCTCACCCACTCCAGCACCCACAACAACAAGCAGGCTCCAAATGTTGCCGCGCCCGCGACGATTTGATTTTTCGTAAGTGTCGAGATGAACGTTCCGATCGCCAGCAGCGCCGCCGCCTGCAGCAGCAGGCCCAGATAACCGATCGCCAGCGGTTTCCAATCCGGGTTTCCATACTTGAACAAGAACAGGAAATTAAGCGCCGTCAACAGCATCAAACACCCGTACATAACCACCGCTGCCAGCCACTTCCCCGCGATCACTTCCGTGTCCTTTACCGGCGATGTCGCCAGCAGCTCGATCGTGCCGCTACGCTTCTCTTCCGCGAACAGTCTCATGGTGATCATCGGGATCAGGAACAGCCCGACCACGCTCATGTTCGAAAGCAGCGGCCGGATCACCTGTTCGTTTATGTTCATCGGGAACATTTCCCCTTGCATCTGCGACTCGATCCCCATGTAAACGAAGTAGCCCAGCGCATTCCAGAAAAAGAACCCCATGATTACCGCAAACATCGTGAGCAGCAGGTAGGCAATCGGCGAAACAAAATAGCTCCGCAGCTCCTTACGGCAAATAATCAGCACATTTCTCATTGTCCCGCTCCCTTTGCCGCAGGCTCTTCGGCTGGAACCGCTTCCTGTTCGCGCGTGAGCTGCAGGAAGATCTCCTCCAGGCTCACCGCCGCCGGCCGCATCTCGTTCAAATCCCAGCCCGCCTCCACCACCGCGCGCGCCAGGTCGCCCCGCGTGAATTTATTTTTCTGACTTTCCACCTCAAACAGGCTCCGGCTCCCCCGCTTTTCCTTGAACGTCACGCGGCTCACTCCCGTAACCTGTTCCAGCCGCCGCTGCGCAATCCCTGAATCCAAGTCACCGTTCCGCCCTGCCACTTCCAGGTGCACGGTCTCCGCTCCGCGCGCGCGGCTTTGCAGGTTATTCACCGAATCCGTCGCCACCAATTTGCCTTTGTTGATGATGATCACCTGCTGGCAGGTCTGCTCGACTTCCGGCAGGATGTGGGTGCTCAAAATAATCGTGTGGCTGCCCGCCAGGCTCTTGATCAGGTCGCGAGTCTCGTTGATCTGCTTGGGATCGAGGCCGGCCGTCGGCTCGTCCAGAATCAGCACGTCCGGATTGTGAATGATCGCCTGCGCCAGTCCCACCCGCTGCCGGTAGCCCTTTGACAATTTCCCCAACAGCTTTCCTTTGACGTCCGCGACCGCGCAGCGTTCGCAAACCGCATCCACGCGCTGCCGCAGCTCGATTCCGGACAGGCCTTTCAGACGCCCGACGAACGTCAGGTATTCCGCTGTCCGCATCTCCGGATACAACGGCGGCATTTCGGGCAGATACCCGATCCGCTTTTTGACTTCCAGCGGCTGCTCCAGGACGTCGAACCCCGCCACCGTCGCGTTACCCGACGTCGGCGGCAGAAAACACGTCAGCATCCGCATCGTCGTGGTTTTTCCCGCGCCGTTCGGTCCAAGAAAACCCACAATCTGGCCCTTCTGGACCTCGAACGAGATGTGGTCCACCGCCGTGTTGCGCGCGTACTTCTTCGTAAGCTCTTTAACTGTGATCATAGAATTTTCAGTTTAATTAAGATCCCATGCAACGAGCGTACTCCGGTTTGCAGGAAAATCCATCAAGCTCTTCAAATTAAAAATACTATCCTAAAAATGTCCGCCGCTCGTGTCAACCTCTTGCCGAAATTAATTCTTCGCCACGTGCTCCACCGTCTTGTCCACTAACAACAAGAACGCCCGAATAGCCTGCTCCAGGTGCTCTTCCGGCGTGTCCTCCTCCTTGCAGTGTGAAAGTCCTTTCAAAGAATTGGTGAACATCATCACCACCGGCATGTGCGGCACCATCTCCGCGGCATCGTGCAGCGGCCCGGACGGAAGCTTCGGCGCGTCGCCCGTCACGTCGCGCACCGCTTCCTCGCACAATCGCAACAATTGAGGATCGAACGGCCGCGGTTCGATTCGCCACAAATGCTTCCACTCGGCGGTAACGTGATTCTCTTCCGCAAACCGCTTCACAGCCTCTCGTACCTCCTGGTGCATCGCCGCCAGCACCTTGGGGTCAAGCGCTCGCTGGTCGATGGAAATTTCTGCTGCCCCAGGAATCGCTGTCACGAATCCAGGTTCCACCTTGACGATTCCCACCGTGCACACCACTCCCGCGCCGGGCTTCGAGTGCCTCCGCGCGATTTCCCGGCACTCCAGCGCCGTCGCTGCCGCCGCAAGAAACGCGTCCCTTCGCATCGCAATCGGCGTCGCGCCCGCGTGGGCCGCCTGCCCGGTAAACCGCACCATGTTCCTCTCGACCCCAAACGTGCCTTGGACCACGCCCGCCGACTTGTTCATCGATTCCAGCACGCCGCCCTGCTCGATGTGCAGTTCCAGATACGCCTTCGCATTGATTTGCTTCAGCCCCTGGTGCGCGTTCAACATCGCGTCCAGCTCCACTCCGCATTCACGCAGCGCATCTTCCAGCCTGATTCCTTCTTTATCCTTGAGTTCTCGAACCTCGCCAACTTTCAGGCTGCCTCCCGCCGCGGATGATCCCAGCAAGCTGCGCCCGAATCGGGCCCCTTCTTCGTCCGCCCAATCCACCAGTCTCACCGTCACCGGAGGTGTCCCTCCTCCTTTGTATCGCCGCAGAGCCTCGAGCGCTGCAACCACGCCCAGCGATCCGTCCAGCCAGCCCCCGTTTGGCACGGAGTCGAGATGCCCCGCGATAATCACCGTCTTGTCCGACTCGCCCCGCAACGTTACCCAATTATTTCCTGCCGCATCGGCCGTCTGTTCTAGTCCGATCTCGGAGAGTTTGCTCTTCAGCCATTCCCGCGCTGTCTTCCAAACGGAACCCCATGCCACGCGCTGCGCTCCTTCCGGCGTAGACGTCAGCGCGGCCAGCTCGCGCAGCTCCGCGATCACCCGCTTAGCACTGTGCGTCAACGAATCTTGCGCCTTCGCGTTCATCCTCCCTCCTTTTCTCACGCTTTCCTGCACCGTAGGAGCACGATACATCGTGTCCTAATTCTTGATCTGCTCTATTCAAAGTGCTCGCCGATGGTACCCGCGGTGTTTGCCTTCTCCATCTCGGCATCCTCATTCTAGCCTCGCAGGCCACAACTTTCTTGCCTTTCTCCTTGGAAGGCGGAAACCTGCATCCGCCGGCAGCCTACAACCCGGCGTAATGACCAGGAGCGGCACACCACAGAAAACGAGTTGTAAATGTCATGAAATATCTCCGAGAAATTCTGTTTGCGGTCACAGCAATCCGCGCTGCGTGTTACGCGCACTTCACAGATACACAAACCGTCGATCATCTTACCGCTCGGCCCGATCTCTTCGCTTCGACCGCCCGCGCTCGGCACCCGCTTGACTTCTTCCACTCTCGAGCTACCATGCCTCATGGTTTGGTATCCTCCGCGCCGGGCAAGCGCCCCTATGCTTCCCCGACCCGCCAGACTGTTTGCGAGCTAGTTACCTCTAGCCCTCGGAACGTCATTTCCTATCCCTTTTCGTTTCAACCCCTTGCGCACTCTTCTGCAAAAGAGCATTCGACAACTCCTTTGCAATCATATTCTTTCGCACCCTTTCGCAAAAACACGGGCGGTAGGTATATCCCTCAAAATAAATCATTTGTTTTAAGTGGTTTACGCAATCTTCAAGAAATCAGAGGTTCGACCTGGCCGCAGAGAGTCTCTCTCTGCACGGAGCACCGGACACGCGTCACGGAACACGGGCCTGCCCCGGTGTCTTTGTGGCTTGCCCGCTGTCGCGAGGTTACCTGCCTTGGCGCGCCTGCCCGCACCCACTGGCTATCCTGCCCGCGAAACTTCTTCGCTTCCGGAACATCAAACGAGAACTACTCTAGGGTATAGTCTCGCAATGGCAGAACAGCTCAAACACGCTCCCCTTCCTCTCCTCGGTGACGCTGACCCCGTCCCAAACAGCCTCCTGACTGCCTACCCCGAGCAGGCCGATACTCTGCTGCTTCTGTATGAGATTAGCCGCGAATTCACTGCTATCCTCGACCGTGAAGAGCTTCTCCGCCGCGTCGCCCAGCGCCTGAAAAAGCTCGTCAACTATCACGTTTTCAGCGTCATGCTCTGGAACGAGAAGACTCAGCTCCTCGAGAGCGTCTTCGCCATGCGCAATGAAGATTCTGTCTTCTCCCGCATGCGCCTCCCGCTTCATCAGGGGATCACCGGCACAGCCGCAGGCGAGCGCCGCACCATCCGCGTGGATGATGTAGCTGCCGACCCGCGCTACATCCATTGTGACGTCGGGATCAGAACCCGCTCTGAGCTGGTCGTGCCGCTGCTCTTGCAGGACCGCCTCATTGGCGTGCTAGATCTCGAGAGCAGCCTCCCTCACGCCTTCACCGCGCAGCACGAACGCATGCTCGGCACCCTCGGCTCCTATGTTGCGATCGCGCTGGAAAATTCGCGTCTCTATGAAGACGCCCGCGTCAACGAACGCCGCCTCCAGGATGATCTCGATACCGCGCGCGAAATTCAACGCCAGCTTCTCCCCCGCGGCGCCCGCGAAGTTCCCGGCCTTGACCTCGCCGCCGCCTATGTTCCCGCGCGCGAATTAGGCGGTGACTTCTACGATTTTCTCCCCTACGGCAAGGGGCGCATCGCGCTTGCGCTTGGCGATGTCTCCGGAAAAGGCACGGCCGCGGCGCTTTATGGTTCGCTGGCCATCGGAACGCTACGCGAATTGGTCGTGGACCATGCACACCAGCCCGCGGCGATGCTCGCCACTATGAACACCCGTCTTCATGCGGCGCGGCTCGATGCCCGCTTCATTGCCATGCTTTTTGCCATCTATGACGCGCCCTCGCGGCGTCTCACCTTTGCCAATGGCGGCGGGCCCTATCCGCTGCTCGTTCGGGGCTGCTCCGTGCAGCAACTCCGCATGGATGGCTTACCGCTGGGGATGTTCCCCCGATCCGAATATGAAGAGTTTTCCGTGGAACTCCAGCTCGGCGACGTGGTGGTCTTTGCCTCCGACGGCATCCACGAATCGCAAAATGCGGAACTCGAAGAATTTGGCCATCAGCGCTTGAATGCATTGCTCTCCTGCATCCCGCCGGACCACTGCGCCGGCATCATTTCGGAAAGTATTTTGAGCGCTACCGATAGCCACGCCGGCCCCGGCGTTGCTCCCCACGACGACCGCACGCTCCTTGTCCTGCGCGCCACCGACACTTCCGCATCCGACTACTCCAAGCTCCCTATAATTTACTAAATTCCGATACTCAACTCGCGTGTGAAAACAAATGCCAGTCAGGGCATCCGTAGTGGCCGGTTTTCAGACCGGTTCTTTTTCTCCTGTTCCTTCGTAGAGGCCTGTGGCAGGGGTTTTTTTTCAGTGGAGAGCTTCAACGGCTGGCGCCGTAGCGTTTGCCTGCAGCAGTTCCGGATGGTTCAGGACCGGAAGCCACTTTTCGCGTACGGCGGCAAATTCGGGTTGGTTTTTCTTCGAGACCGGATCGGAGGGAGGCAGTCCCAACTTTTCA
>JACXTT010002191.1_pt1 | contig 31317 bp, 28 predicted proteins | sample 9270951 | NCBI WGS metagenome assembly JACXTT01 (sample SAMN15532306, study PRJNA645909) | rock metagenome | isolation source: weathered quartz diorite | place: Puerto Rico | collected 2017-06-21
ATCTCAGCGACACATAGAAAAGAGGACTGAATGGCGAGTAACAACGTAGCCCAATTTGCCACCGAACTGAAGATGCCTGCAGACTTGCTGCTGACGCAGCTGCGTTCTGCCGGCGTCGAGAAAAGTTCGACGTCAGATCCATTGTCGAAAGATGATAAGGATAAGCTGTTGAACCACCTGCGCCGCACCCACGGCACGGCGGCCGACACGGAAAAGAAAAAGATCACGCTGACCCGCAAGGAAACGTCCGAGATCAAGCAGGCTGACGCCTCCGGCAAAAGCCGCACCATCCAGGTCGCGGTGAAAAAAACGCGCACCTTCGTGCAGCGTGAAGAGCCGCTTGCGCCTGCCGCCCCGGCAGCCCCGGCCGCGCCCGTCATCGATGCGGCCGAAATCGCCCGCCGCGAGGACGAAGCGCGCCGCCAGAGCGAGCTGATCGCTCGCCAGGAAGCGGACCTGCGTGAAAAGCAGGAACGCCTGGCCAAGCTCGACGCCGAGAAAGAAGCCCAGGCCAAGCAGGCCGAAGCCGAAGCGAAGAAGCAAGCTGCCGAAGAAAGCAAGCGCGCTGCCGCTGCTGCTGCCGCGAGTGCCGTCAACGCGGCCAACGCCGGCGCCGCTGCTGCCGACGATGCCGCCACCGCCGCTTCCAAGAAAGCCGCCGACGACGAGGCGAAAGCCAAAGCCGCCGCTGCCGCCAAGGAAGCTGCCGCCAAAGCCGAAGCCAACGAAAAGGCCCGCAAAGCCGTTGCCGACGAAGTCGCCCAGATCAAGGCCATGATGAACGCGCCCCGCCGCGCCATCAAGGCCCCTGAGCCGGTCGCGCCGCCAGTGGCCGCCATCAAGCCGAAAACGGCCGAAGGCACCTTGCACAAGCCGGCCGACAAAAAGCCTGGCGACAAGCCGGCCGACGCCAAAAAAGTGCTTGGCCCGGACAAGAAATCGATCAAGTCGGCGAACGTCTCGTCGACATGGTCGGATGACGCCAAGAAACGCGGCGCGCCTGGCGCGATCAAACCGCGCGGCAACGTCGGCACCGGTGGCCGCGACAGCTGGCGCGGTGGCGCCAAGGGTGGCCGCCGCAATTCGCACGCGGACGACCGCGAAACGAATTTCCAGGCGCCGACCGAGGCGGTCATCAAGGACGTTCACGTTCCTGAAACCATCACCGTCGCCGAACTGGCGCACAAGATGTCGGTCAAGGCTTCGGAAGTCATCAAGCAATTGATGAAGCTGGGCCAGATGTGCACAATCAACCAGGTGCTGGACCAGGAAACGGCGATGATTCTCGTCGAGGAAATGGGCCACAAAGCCTTTGCCGCTGCCGAGGACGATCCGGAAGCGCTGCTGGCCGACCAGGGTGAACATACCCACTTCGAGTCGGTCTCGCGTGCGCCGGTCGTTACCGTCATGGGTCACGTCGACCACGGTAAAACCTCGCTGCTCGATTACATCCGCCGCGCCAAAGTGGCGTCCGGCGAAGCGGGCGGCATCACGCAGCACATCGGCGCTTACCACGTCGAAACGCCGCGCGGCATGATCACCTTCCTCGATACCCCGGGTCACGAAGCCTTTACGGCAATGCGTGCCCGCGGTGCGAAAGCCACCGACATCGTCATCCTGGTGGTGGCGGCGGACGACGGCGTGATGCCGCAAACGAAGGAAGCGATCGCTCACGCGAAAGCGGCCGGCGTGCCCCTGGTCGTGGCGATCAACAAGATCGACAAGCCGGGCGCCAACCTGGACCGTGTAACGCAGGAACTGGTTGCCGAACAAGTCGTGCCGGAAGAATACGGTGGCGAATCGCCATTCGTGCCGGTATCGGCCAAGACCGGCGCCGGTATCGACGATCTGCTCGAGCAAGTATTGCTGCAGGCCGAAGTGCTGGAGCTGAAAGCCCCTGTCGATGCGCCGGCCCGTGGCCTGGTGGTCGAAGGCCGTCTCGACAAGGGCCGCGGCCCGGTCGCGACCATCCTGGTGCAGTCCGGTACCTTGAAGCGCGGCGACGTAATCCTGGCTGGTTCTTCCTTCGGCCGCGTGCGCGCCATGCTGGATGAAAACGGTAAAGCGATTTCCGAAGCCGGTCCATCGATTCCTGTCGAAATCCAGGGTTTGACGGAAGTGCCGGTGGCCGGTGAAGAAGTCATGGTGATGGCAGACGAGCGTAAAGCCCGCGAAATCGGCCTGTTCCGTCAAGGTAAGTTCCGCGACGTCAAACTGGCCAAGCAGCAAGCTGCCAAGCTGGAAAACATGTTCGACCAGATGGCCGAAGGCGAAGTCAAAAATCTGCCGATCATCGTCAAGACCGACGTGCAAGGTTCGCTGGAAGCGCTGGTCAACTCGTTGCAGAAGCTGTCGACTTCGGAAGTGCGCGTGCAGGTTGTGCACTCGGCCGTCGGCGGCATCACGGAATCGGACGTCAACCTGGCGGTGGCCTCGAAAGCGGTCATCATCGGCTTCAACGCCCGTGCCGATGCGCAAGCTCGCAAGCTGGCCGAGTCGAATGGTGTGGATATTCGTTACTACAACATCATTTACGACGCCATCGAAGAGATCAAGGCTGCCCTGTCCGGCATGCTGGCGCCGGAGAAGCGCGAGACCATCACCGGTCAGGTCGAGATTCGCCAGGTCATCCTGGTCTCGAAAGTCGGCGCCATCGCCGGTTGCCTGGTCACCGATGGCGTGGTCAAGCGTTCGTCGTCGGTCCGCCTGCTGCGCAACAACATCGTCGTGTGGACTGGCGAAATCGACTCGCTCAAGCGCTTCAAGGACGATGCGAAAGAAGTCCGCGCCGGCCTCGAGTGCGGCCTGTCGCTGAAGAACTACAACGAAATCCAGGTTGGCGACACTCTGGAAGTGTTCGAAGTGCAGGAAATCGCCCGCACGCTGTAAGCGGCAAGCTGTAGCACACGCGGGGCGCCATCGGCAGACGCTGATCGGCGCCCCGTGTTTTATTTCAAGTCAGAAAAATATCATGGCCAAACACAGTAAAAACATCCCCGCGCGCGGCTTGCGCGTGGCGGACCAGATCCAAAAAGACCTGTCGGTGATCATCGCCGGCGGTTTGAAAGACCCGCGTATCGGCATGGTGACCATCACCGAAGTGCAGCTGACGCCGGATTACGCCCACGCCAAAGTGTTTTATACGCTGCTGAGCGACAAGAAAGAAGTCATCAAGAATACCAACGACGGTCTGCAGGCGGCCTCGGGGTTCATTCGCAATCAGCTGGGCAAGCTGCTGCATATTCACACCTTGCCGGCGCTGCATTTCGTGCATGACACCTCGACCTCGCGCGGCATGGAGCTGTCGCTGTTGATCGATCAGGCCAATAGCAGCCGGGCGGCGGATGCCGAGCCGGATGCGGTTCCCGACGACGATTCGCCGGCTCAATAATTAGCAAGGGGGACAGGCTCTGCGAGCCTGTCCCCAGATTTCAACCACGAAAATCTAAAAGCTGGGGACAGGCTCGCAGAGCCTGTCCCCGACTCCGATGAAGCCAACACACACCAAAAAGCCCCGAGACTTGGTCGACGGCGTCCTCCTGCTCGACAAGCCAGTCGGCCTGTCCTCCAACGACGCCCTGATCAAGGCCAAGCGCATCCTGAACGCCAAGAAGGCTGGCCACACCGGCACCCTGGATCCGTTCGCCACCGGCCTGCTGCCGCTGTGCTTCGGCGAGGCGACCAAGTTTTCGCAAGATCTGCTCGAAGCCGACAAGACCTACGAAACGACCGTCCACCTCGGCATCACCACCAACACGGGCGACACCGAAGGCGAAGCGATCGCGACGAAAGAAGTAAACGTCACGCCACAGCAAATCGAGGAAGTCCTGAAGCAGTTCCGCGGCCCGATCATGCAAGTCCCGCCCATGTATTCGGCCTTGAAACGCGACGGCAAAGCCTATTACGAATACGCCCGCGAGGGCATCACCCTGGAACGCGAAGCGCGCCCGGTGACGATTCTCGATCTGAAATTTCTGGAATATTCTGCCCCGTTTTTGAAATTATCTGTCACGTGTTCCAAGGGCACGTACATTCGTGTCCTCGGCGAAGACATCGGCAACGCGCTAGGTTGCGGCGCCCACCTGAACGCCTTGCGGCGCATCCAGGTCGGTGCGCTGACGGTGGATGGCATGGTCACACTGGAGGATATCCAGAGCAACCCCGCGCCTTTGACCATGCTGGCACCGGTCGATGCCTTGCTGTCCTCTTTCCCGGCGGTGACGCTGACGGAAGAGCTCGCCAAGCGTTTTCTGAACGGCCAGCGGCTGGCACTGGGCAAGGAGGAAATCGAAGTGCCGTCCGAGACGGGCAGGGTGCGCGTTTATCTGGGCGATAAGCTGCTGGGGACGGCGCAGTTGCAGGAATACGCGATCCTGGCGCCGGAGCGGCTGATCGCGTTTCAGGGCTAGGCAGATTTGCGGTGAGGCTTTGCCTACATGAAGCTGAACGTCATTGTGCTCGCTACCGCGAACAAGGCCGCAACGGCAGTGAGTGCGTATGTTGCGCAAAATAATGCAAGGATTATCAGGGTCGTAGTGACAATTCTTGAATTGCGGCTCGCAACATTTCCCGCATTGAAAGCAGAGTGAATTCGCTTCACCACCAGTATGATAGCCACGCCGGTGATCAATTCTCCCAGCCATTGCTCCGGCCTCGATACTCTGAAGACTGTCATCGGGTCGGATTTGCCGGCGATAAGAAATCCGGACGCGAGCACCATGCGTAGGGGTTCGGCAATCCACAGTGGAGCGAGAACGGAGCAAGTAAGTTCAAAACTCTCGATCTCGGTCAATGCCGGTAGTACGCGCTGAAAACGTCTTCTAACAAGCTTGAATGATGCCTTCGCCAGTACGAGCGCTAGCGCCGTCCAGGCAAGTGCCGCCATGATGCCTCCAAATGCGTGGCTCCATATCAGAAGAATGAGCCCGCCAAGGCAAGGTGTGATCAATAACGGGCGTTGAAAAGCTGCCGGATTTTTCGCAACGCTATCCTCTTCGGCGCGCTCATGTTCAAACGTCATCGTTGGCGGCGGCAACCCTAAAATCTGCAGAATACGCATTGGAACCTCCTCGTTGGAACGAGAGGCCATCATGTTCGGCTTTTCGTATGAAAAGCGCATTTGATATCGGTTATTGATGTGCGACAAAGCGGGGAAACCTGGTGGTCGGCGCCGTCAGAGCTGTGCCGCGCGTCCCCGTGTTCTTTATTTACACCGTACCTGCGCCTGTGTCTCGCTGGCCTGTTCATGTTGTCTTTGTGTACGCCATGCGAGCACAGGCATGCCTCAACTGAAACAGCAAACCGCAAGCCATTGAAATTACGTACCTTTTCCCTGCATGCAATGCATTCCGGGCTAGAGCGTGCTATACTCGTCGGTTACCGCAATTCGATTCATCGTACACCCTCGTACACCGCGCCGTAGTTCGCGCCACTTCTCAGTTCATTACGACCATGTCTACTCAAAAACGCGCAATTCGTAACATCGCCATCATCGCTCACGTCGATCACGGCAAAACCACTCTGGTCGACCAGCTGCTGCGTCAGTCCGGCACCTTCCGCGAAAACCAGCAGGTCGATACCCGCGTCATGGACTCGAATGATCTCGAGAAGGAACGCGGCATTACCATTCTGTCGAAGAATTGCGCCGTCGAATACGAAGGCACCCACATCAACATCGTCGACACCCCGGGCCACGCAGACTTCGGCGGTGAAGTCGAGCGCGTGCTGTCGATGGTCGACTCGGTGCTGCTGCTGATCGATGCCCAGGAAGGCCCGATGCCGCAGACCCGTTTCGTCACCCGTAAGGCGCTGGCGCTGGGCCTGAAGCCTATCGTCGTCGTCAACAAGGTCGACCGTCCAGGCGCGCGTCCGGACTGGGCCATCAACCAGACCTTCGAACTGTTCGACAAGCTGGGCGCCACCGACGAGCAGCTCGACTTCCCGATCGTCTACGCTTCGGGCCTGAACGGCTACGCCGGCCTGACCGAAGACGTCCGTGACGGCGACATGAAGCCGCTGTTCGACGCCATCTTGGAACACGTGCCTGTGCGCGACGACAATCCGGACGGCCCGCTGCAGATGCAGATCACCTCGCTCGACTACTCGTCGTACGTCGGTAAAATCGGCATCGGCCGCGTCAACCGCGGCCGCGTGAAGACCGGCATGGACGTGATCGTCCTGAACGGTCCTGATTCGACCCCGATCAAGGGCCGCATCAACCAGGTGTTGAACTTCAAAGGTCTCGAGCGCGTGATCGTCGAAGAAGCCGTGGCCGGCGACATCGTCCTGATCAACGGTATCGAAGAAATCGGCATCGGCTCGACCGTGTGCGCACCGGACACCCCGGAAGCGCTGCCGATGCTGACCGTCGACGAGCCTACCCTGACCATGAACTTCATGGTCAACAACTCGCCACTGGCCGGCCGCGAAGGCAAATTCGTCACCAGCCGCCAGCTGCGCGACCGCCTCGACCGCGAGTTGAAAGCCAACGTCGCTCTGCGCGTTGCGCCAACCGACGACGACACCGTGTTCGAAGTCTCGGGCCGCGGCGAATTGCACCTGACGATTTTGATCGAAAACATGCGTCGCGAGGGCTTCGAGCTCGCCGTGTCGCGTCCACGCGTGGTCTACAAAATGGTCGATGGCGTGCGCCACGAGCCGTTCGAAAACCTGTCGGTCGACGTCGAAGAAGTCAACCAGGGTGGCGTCATGGAAGAGCTGGGCCGTCGTCGTGGCGACCTGCAAAACATGGAATCGGACGGCAAAGGCCGCGTGCGCCTCGAGTACCGTATTCCTGCGCGTGGCCTGATCGGCTTCCAGGGTGAATTCATGACCTTGACCCGCGGCACCGGCTTGATGAGCCACGTGTTCGATGCCTATGGCCCGGTCGACAACGCCCGTGGCGAAATGGCCGGCCGCCGTAACGGCGTGCTGATCTCGCAAGACGACGGCGCTGCTGTTGCCTATGCCATCTGGAAACTGCAGGACCGCGGCCGCATGTTCGTTGTCCACAACGATCCAGTCTACGAAGGCATGATCATCGGCATCCACTCGCGCGACAACGATCTCGTTGTCAACCCGATCAAGGGCAAGCAGCTGACCAACGTGCGTTCGTCCGGTACCGACGAAGCTGTGCGCCTGGTGCCACCCGTGCAGATGTCGCTCGAATACGCCGTCGAATTCATCGCCGACGACGAGCTGGTCGAGATCACCCCGAAATCGATCCGCCTGCGCAAGCGCTTCCTGAAAGAGCACGAGCGCAAGAAGGCCAGCCGCGAAGCGTAAGCTTTAGGTTCTGAAGAAAAAGCCCGCTGATGCGGGCTTTTTTGATTGCGGCCGTTAGCGCCGATATGGATTAAGCTACGATACAATGAAAATGCAGTTTGCCACGTTGGAGCTTGCTATGTTGACGAATGAAATCAAGCGCAAGATTTTTATGAAATCGCGCAGTGAAAATTACAGGGATAGCTTGCGTCTCGAAGGACTCGCTGTCCGCTCGCAAGATGTCAGACAGCCGGAACTAGCGCCGGTCATCACAGCGGTAAAAATAAAACGTGTCCGATAAGTATGGTGCTGGCGGAGACAGGCACTACTGCTATGCCGGCTCGGATGTGCTGATCAATAAGCTCGATCTGCATGATGGAGCGTTACTTGAGGCTGCGGAAATAGAGTTGACACAGGCGCGGATTGAGACGTTTGAACCGGACTTCAATGCATTTTCGCTGGAAGCCTTGCAAGCTATTCATCGTCACCTGTTCGACGAAATTTACAGCTGGGCTGGCGAACTGAAGACGGTTGACATCAGCAAAGGTACGAGCCGATTCGCTACGACCGCCCGAATCGAGCCCGAGGCAAGCAAGCTGTTCCTACAATTAGAGCGCGAAAACTATCTTGTAGGATTGCAACTTGTAGAATTCACCAAACGGCTTGCGTTTTTCTACAGTGAACTTAATGTTATCCATCCTTTCCGAGACGGCAACGGTCGTTCGCTAAGGCTGCTGTTCGAGGTTATGAGCATCAATGCTGGATACGAGCTGCGTTGGCACCCAATCTCGCGCGATGAATGGATTGATGCCAATATTTCTGCTTATAGAGGCAATCTGAATCCACTGATTCACCTTTTAGCTCGGGCGATTACGCCAATCTAGCTACTACTCCCTCCTGCGCAACTTCTCCGGCAAAGCAAATCCCAGCAACACCGCACACAGCAAGGTCATCGCCGCGATCACATACAGCGCCGGCGTCGTGCTACCCGTCAAATCCTTGATCCTGCCCACCATCACCGGGCTGACGATGCCGCCCAGCTGACCCAGCGTGTTGATCAGGGCGATACCGGCTGCGGCGCCGGCGCCCGTCACCAGTTTCGGCGGCAAAGCCCAGAAAGCGGGGATGGCGGCGACCACGCCGGCGCCCATCAGGCCCAACGCCACCATCAACATGCCGGTGTGCTTGTCGAACAGGCCGGCGCAGACGAAGCCGAGCGAGGCGAGGATCATCAGGCCGATGACGAACTTGCGGCGTTCTCCGCTGCGGTCGGACAGGCGGCCGACGATCACCATGCACAAGGCGCCGCAAATGTAGGGAACGGCGGTCAACAGTCCGATGATGGCGGGGTTGTGCGTGCCGGCGCTGCGGATCAGGTGCGGCGCCCAGAAGTTCAGGCCGTAGGAACCGACCTGGATCAGAAAGTAAATCAGGCCCAGCATCAGGAAGCCCGGCGTCTTGATGGCGCCCAGCAGGGAGTGTCCCTTGCCGTGCTGATCGACGCTGGCGATGCGGCCATGTAAAAACGTTTTCTCGGCCTTGGTGAGCCAGCCGGCGTCCTCGATGCGGTCTTTCAATTGCGTCAGTACTACCAGGCCCAGCACCACGCAGGGCAAGCCGCCCATCACGAACAGCCAGTGCCAGCCGCGCACGCCCAGCACGCCGTCCATGCCGCCGAGAATCAGGCCGGAGAAGGGCGCGCCGACCAAGCCGGCGAAGGCGGACGCCAGAAACAGCATCGAGGTGATGCGGCCCCGGTAACTGGTCGGGAACCACAGGGTGAGGTAGTACAGCACCCCGGGTGCAAACCCCGCTTCCATCGCGCCGATGATGAAACGCAGCGCATAAAACTGCCACTCCGTGTTCACGAAGATCATCAAGGCGGTGGCAATACCCCAGGAAATCATGATGCGGGCAATCCAGCGGCGTGCACCCACTTTATACAAGAACATATTGCTCGGCACTTCGAACAGCACGTAGCCGACCACGAACAGGCTGGCGCCCAGGCCGTAGGCGGTGTCGGACAGGCCCAGGTCGCCCTGCAACTGAAACTTGGCGAAGCTGATGTTGATGCGGTCGAAGAAGGCGAACAGGTAGCAGATCATGATCAAGGGCATGATGCGCCAGGCGACTTTTTTGACGATGCGCGATTCTTCGATGCTGTCGGGTGTGGCGGTGGCTGACGGCAGGCTGCCGGCAAGGGATGGTTGGTTCATGAAGTCTCCTGGTGGGCGCGTCGTGGCGCCCGTTTTATTGTGGATATGATGGTGTTTGAATGGGCTCAGGCGGGCGCCGGATGCAGGTCGCAATTGCGGCCCGCCTTGGCCACTTGTCCCGCCACCTCGTGGCCCAGCAGAGCGGGCAAGGTGCGCGACAAGGCGATCAGGCGTTCCAGGTCGATGCCGGTCGGAATGCCGATTTCCGCGCACAGGTTGACCAGGTCTTCGCTACAGATATTGCCCGAGGCGCCAGGCGCAAACGGGCAACCGCCCAGGCCGCCCAGCGCGGCATCGAAACGGCGTGCGCCTGCTTCGTAGGCCGCCAGCACATTGGCCAAGCCCAGACCCCGCGTATTGTGAAAGTGGAGCGTCAATTTGGCAGACGGCAGCAGTTCCAGAACGTGGCTTACCAACTGAAATACCTGGCGCGGATTGGCCATGCCGGTGGTGTCGGCCAGGGTGATGCCGTTCACGCCAAGCGCCAGATAACGTTCGATCAGCGCCAGCACGCGCGAATCTGCAATTGTTCCCTCGAAAGGGCAGCCGAAAGCGGTGGCGACGGTGCCGTTCAGGCTGGTTCGGCCGCCCGAAGTCAATGCCGCCACATCGGCAAACGCCGTCAGCGATTGCTCGCCGTTCATGCGCATATTGGCGCGGTTGTGGGTCTCGCTGGCCGACATCACCAGGTTCAATTCGTCGGCGCCCACCGCCAGCGCCCGTTCCGCGCCCTTTAAATTGGGCACCAGCGCGACGTAGATCACGCCCGTCTGGCGCCGCATCTTCGTAAAAACCGCTTCACCGTCGCGCAGGGCGGGAATGGCTTTGGGCGAGACGAAGGAACCCGCTTCGATGCGGCTGAAACCGGCAAGAGACAGGGCGTCGATCAGGGCGATCTTGTCGGCCGTCTCGACCCATGTCGTTTCGATCTGCAGACCGTCGCGCGGCGCGACTTCTTGCACGATCAAACGCTCGCTGTAATCGGCGATCATTGCAACACTCCTTGTTCTTTCAAGTGCGCGATCTCATCGGTGGAGAGGCCCAGGCCCGCCATCACTTCGGCCGTATGCTGGCCCAGAGATGGACCCTGCCAGCGCACTTCCCCCGGCGTCTCCGACAGTTTCGGCACGATGCCCGGCATCTTGATGTGCGTGCCGTCCGGCAGGGTGGAATCCAGAATCATCTCTCGCGCCTGGTAGTGAGGATCGGCGACGATGTCGGCCACCGAATAAATCCTGCCGGCCGGCACTGCCGCGGCTTCCAGCGCGGCCAGCACGGCGTCGATGGGCACGCTGGAAGTCCAGCCGGCAATCGCCGCATCCAGCAAGGCCGATTGCGCGGCGCGGCCGTCGTTGTGGGCAAATGTAGGATCGTCGGCTAGGTCGGCGCGGCCGATGATGTGCATCAGGCGCTTATAGATGGGATCGCTGTTGCCGGCGATGACGACGTAGGCGCCGTCGCGGGTCGGGTAGGTGTTCGACGGCGCGATGCCGGGCAGGGCGCCGCCGCTGCGCTGGCGCACGTGACCGAGTAAATCGTATTCGGGCACAAGGCTTTCCATCAAGTTGAACACGCTCTCGACCAGGGAGACGTCGACCACCTGGCCGTCGCCCTGGCCGGTTTTGACGCGCAGCACTGACATCAGGGCGCCCATCACCGCGTGCAGCGAGGCCAGCGAATCGCCCAGGCTGACGCCTACGCGCGCCGGCACGCCGTCCGCTTCGCCGGTGGTGTAGCGGATGCCGCCCATGGCTTCGCCGATGGCGCCGAAGCCGGGGCGATCCTTGTAGGGACCGCTCTGGCCGTAACCGGAAATGCGCACCATGGTCAGCCTGGGATTGAGCGCATGAAGGACGTCCCAGCCGAGGCCCAGCTTTTCCAGCGCGCCCGGCTTCAAATTTTCGATCAGCACGTCGGCGCCTTCCAGCAGCCGTTTCACCAGGGCGATGCCCTCGGGCGCCTTCAGATTGACGGAGATCGATTTTTTGTTGCGCGACTGCAGATACCACCACAGCGAGGTGCCCTGGTGCAGCTTTCGCCACTTGCGAATCGGGTCGCCATCGCCGGGCGCCTCGATCTTGATCACTTCGGCGCCGAATTCGGCCATCATGCGGGCGGCGAAGGGGGCGGCGATCAGGGTGCCGATTTCGATGACACGGATGCCGGCGAGCGGTCCACTCATGCTTGTCTCCTTGATTTATTTGTTTCAAGGATAAAGAGAGAAGGGGCTGCCGGTCCAACCGTTTATTCTCAAGCAGCGTTCGTCGAACGCGAACGCTCCTCCGCCGCGCCCAGGTGATCGAACAGCGACTGCGTGACTGGCGATAAACCCTTTTCGTCGCGCACGACAATCCGCAACTCGCGATTGGCCCACGCTTCGTCGAGGTCGATGGCGATCAAGCCCAGCGGCTTGCCGATCGCCATGAACACCTCGTGGGGAATCACCCCCAGTCCCATGCCGACCTGGGCCATGCGGCAAACGGCATCGAAACCGGGCACGTGGATGCGCATCTTGAGCGCGCGCCCGGCCGCGCGCGACGCCAGGTGGGTGCGGCTGTTGATGGAACTGTCGGCGTGCAGGCCGACATGGTCGAAATCGAGCGTCTCCGCGAACGTCACTTTTTTACGGGCGGCCAACACGTGATCGTCGCGCATCACCAGCACGATGCGGTCGCGCCGGTACAGGCGGCTGTGCAACTGGTGGGTGTCGATGTCGCCCGAGCAGATGCCCAGATCGGCCCAGCCATCCTCCACCCCTTTGACCACGCTGCCGCTGGGCCGTTCCTCCAGCTCGAGTTTGACTTGCTCGTGCAGCTGCAAGAACGCCCGCAGATCTTCCGGCAGGAATTCGACGATGGCCGACAGGTTCGCCACCATGCGCACGTATCCGCGCAGGCCCTGGGCGTGCTCGGCCAACTCCTGGCCGATCTTTTCGACGCTCAGCAGCATGCGCCGCGCATGGGTCAGCAGCGATTCGCCGGCCGGCGTCAGGCTCATCCCTCGTGCCTGGCGTATCAGCAAGGTCACGCCCAGCGCCTGCTCCAGCTCGACCAGCCGCTTGCTGGCGGCCGACACGGCAATCGACTCGCGCTCGGCGGCACGGGTCAGCGAGCCTTCTTCGTGGACGGCCAGGAATAATTGCAGGGTGGTGAGGTCGAGGCGTCGCAGGAGGTTGTTGAGGGCCATGGCGGGACACGATGAGTCGCGGGATGAGCACTGTAGCATTCGTGCGGCCTTTGACTCGATTGCGACAAGTGACATACTAAGAGATGTCACATGACGCAGTGAGGAGACGATGAAAATTTCGGATGCCCGGCTCACATCTGAGGGAACGGAAGCGGTGTTTAGCGCGTCATCTTCCTCTCTCGCCGAGTACGTGACCTTGCCCGCAGCAATCGCGTTCCTCGGCGGCGAAGCGATGATGCAGAGGCGTATCGATAGCAAGATTGATGTTCACAAACTCATACTCAGCGGATTTCCCAACGATGTACTGACGTTTTTGATTCGTAACCTGCCCGATATGAAGGATCCCAGCTTCCTGCAAAAAGCCACCGGGATGAGCCGCCGCACGTCGCAGCGAAAGAATGTGGACCAGAACGTGCTCACTCCTGAGCAAAGCAGTAAGACGTGGAATTTCGCGGAGGTGATGGCGCAAGCTACCAGCGTTTTTGGAACAAGGGATGCAGGCCTGGATTGGATGAAAAAGCCCGCGCTCGCGCTGGACGGGCTCGTTCCGATCGACCTGATGGCCACAAGCGCCGGCCATCACATGGTCAAAGATTTGCTGGGCCGCTTCGAATACGGCGTTTATACGTGACGCCGCTTCCCGGTGGACTGGGCGGCGCTGACATTGTGGCGTGGCGCTTGGACAAGAAAATCTACGAGGCAAACTGGGATTCCGGCATTGGCGCGAATGCGTAAGGCGGGCGCTGGAACTCGAAAGGCGCCGGACTCGTGGTGTATTGCGCTATCGATCCGGCGACGGCGATTCTGGAGCTTACAGAGAAGACCTCGCCCTGGACACTCGACTAAATCCGCCCATCCCGTAGAGCAACGCCCTCGACGCTGCCTGGCGCGGGAAGGCCGTTCACTCGCTGAGTTGCGCTCACGTATAATGGCATTCCCCCTGAATTCATCACTTCTGTGCAATCCACGCACGCGCCCCAGAAATGCCCGATAAAGACCACACAGTTCCCGGCCGCCGCATCTCCGTCGCCCCGATGATGGACTGGACCGACCGCCACTGCCGCAAATTCCACCGCGAGATCACCCGTCACACCTGGCTGTACACGGAAATGGTCACCACCGGCGCGCTGGTCTATGGCGATGTCGAGCGGCACTTGCGTTTCAACGAGGAAGAGCATCCGGTGGCCCTGCAACTGGGCGGCAGCGACCCGGCCGACCTGGCGATTGCCGCTAAGCTGGGGCAACAGTACGGCTACGATGAAATCAATTTGAACTGCGGTTGCCCGTCCGAGCGGGTGCAGAAGGGGGCCTTCGGCGCTTGTTTGATGGCGGAACCGCAACTGGTCGCCGATTGCGTCAAGGCGATGAAAGATGTGGTCGAGATCGATGTGACGGTCAAACACCGGATCGGCATCGATAAGGTCGACGAGTATGGCTTCGTGCGCGATTTCGTCGGCACCATCGCCGAGGCCGGCTGCACGACGTTTATCGTGCATGCCAGGAATGCCATTCTCAAAGGCTTGTCGCCGAAGGAGAACCGCGAGATTCCGCCGCTGCGCTACGAAACGGCGTATGAACTCAAGCGCGAATTTCCCCAGCTGGAAATTCTGATCAATGGCGGCATCAAGACGAGCGACGAGATCGCCTTGCATTTGGAACACGTCGATGGGGTGATGCTGGGCCGCGAGGCATATCACAATCCCTATGTAATGGCCGAGTACGATGCGCGTTTTTATGGCGACGGCAGCGCCGTCAAATCGCGCGAACAGGTGCTGGAGGCGATGATTCCCTACATCCAGGCCCAGCTCGATGCCTACGCAAGCAAGGGATTGAAACTCAACTCCATCACCCGCCACATGCTGGGGCTGATGCAAGGATTGCCGGGCGCGCGCCTGTTCCGCCAGATCATGTCAGATCCGAAACGGCTGGCCAAGGCCGATCCGCACCTGCTGCTGGAAGCGGCTGCGGCGATGAGCCGGCGCGAAGCGGCTTGAACGACTTGTTTTAAAGACAGCAAAGCGCCCCAAGGGCCTTGCTGTGTCGTCATCTTGCAACATCCCGCCATGGACTCGCCGGGCCGTTCGTGCCCCGCGGCGGTGCGCCAGTGCGCCTTTTTCTCCCATCAGGCGCCGCGCTGAAGACTTGATGCACCAGCTTGCATCAAAATTGACTCAAGCTTGCATCAACGCATGCCGCGTTTCCACATAGAAACAACACTCCTTGGGTTTGCACACGCATTTGCTTGCCATTCGGCAATACAAACTCCTATAATTGCCTCTTAGCAACGCCATATTAAGCGGAAACAACAGGTTTGTTTGTTGTTCTAGCGAAACAAAAAGCACGGCGTTCAACGATTTTGCATCCGCAGTCAAAAGTTTTGTTCTATCCTTGAAGCAACTTGCGGTGCGTCAACATTTTGTTGATAAGCCGGCAAAGAATGGCCAGAACACTGGTGAAGCCGATTACTACGTCTCCTAGAAAAAGATACGAAATGAATTTATCTAATATGAAAGTAGGCATGCGCCTCGGCCTCGGCTTCGCGCTGGTGCTGTTCTTCCTGGTTGCTGTGACCGCCATCGGCATCTTCAGCACGGGCCAGATCCAGGGCCGCCTGGACCGCGTGGTCGGCACCAACAACGTCGTCACCCGCCACGTCATCGACATGCGCGGCAACGTCAGCGACCGTATCAACTCCCTGCGTATCCTGACCATGATGTCGAGCCCCGACGAAATGGAATCGGACCTGAATCGCGTCAAGCAGCAAGCGGCCAAGTACGAAGAAATGGAGAAGAAACTCTCCGAGAAATTCGCCACCGAAGCGTCGCCTGCCGAGAAAGCCCTGCTGGCGCAGACCAAGGAACACGAAGCCATCGCCCTGCCGGCAATCGCCAAGGCGCAGGAACTGTGGCTGGGCAACAAGGCCGAAGAAGCCACCCGCGTGATGATCAAGGAAATCAAGCCTGCCCAGAAAAAATGGATGGAAGCGCTCGATCAACTGGCCGCGCTGGAAGACAAACTGAATACGCAGAGCCAGGTCGATGCCAAGTCGGCTTACGATTCGGCCCGTAACTTCATGCTGATCCTGGGTGCCGTCGCCGTCGCCCTGTCGATCGCCGCAGCGGTCATCATCACCCGCGGCCTGCTCAAGCAACTGGGCGGCGAGCCTGACTACACGGCAAAAATTGCCGGCTCGATCGCCAACGGCGACCTGTCGATCGCCATCGACGATGCCGCCAAGGACAGTCTGCTGTACGAAATGAAAGAAATGCGCAACAGTCTGGTGAACATCGTCGGCCAGGTCCGCGTCGGCACCGAGACCATCGGCACCGCTTCCCGCGAAATCGCCGCCGGTAACATTGATCTGTCGTCCCGTACCGAAATGCAAGCGAGCTCGCTGGAGAAGACCGCTTCCGCCATGGAAGAGTTGACCTCGACCGTGAAGCAGAACGCCGACAATGCCCGTGAAGCCAACCAGCTGGCCGCCAGCGCCTCCGACGTTGCCCGCAAAGGTGGCGAAGTGGTCTCGCAAGTGGTCGACACCATGGGTTCGATCAACGCTTCGGCCAACAAGATCGTCGACATCATCGGCGTGATCGATGGCATCGCTTTCCAGACCAACATCCTGGCATTGAACGCCGCTGTGGAAGCAGCCCGTGCCGGTGAACAGGGCCGTGGTTTTGCGGTGGTCGCTTCGGAAGTGCGTAACCTGGCCCAGCGCTCCGCCGCTGCCGCCAAGGAAATCAAGACCCTGATCGGCGATTCGGTCGAGAAAGTCGAACGCGGCTCCAAGCTGGTCGGCCAGGCCGGCGTGACCATGGACGAAGTGGTTGCCAGCGTCAAGCGCGTCACCGACATCATGGGAGAAATTGCCAACGCCAGCCAGGAACAGAGCGCCGGTATCGCCCAGGTCAACCTGTCGATCATCGAGATGGATTCGATGACCCAGCAAAATGCCGCGCTGGTCGAAGAAGCCGCCGCCGCCGCCCAGAGTCTGCAGGATCAAGCCAGCGAACTGGCCCACGTGGTCAGCATCTTCAAGTTGGTCGAAGGCGAGCTGCCGCAGGTAATTGCTCCTTCGCACAGCCTGGCACTGGCCCCGGCCGCTTCGAGCAAGCCGGCAGCGGCCAAGCCAGCCGCCCGTCCTGCCCTGAAAAAGCCGGTTTCGGCAGTGCGCAAGCCAGCCGCTCCAGCGGCCGATGCACCGGCCAAGCCGAAGAAGGTTGCCGCCACCGCCGGCGCCGACGAGTGGGAAGAGTTTTAAGTATCAGCAGTCGCAACACCCGGTTTTAGTAGCAGCAGTCTTTAGCAGTCGCCGTTTAAGCAGTGATTTTTAATTAACTTATTTGAATACGAAGTGGAATCTGAATTATGAACAAGCCTTTTATCCGTATCGCAGCCGCCCTGATCCTGACCGCCGTTGGCAGCACCGTGTTTGCCGGCGAAGTCCCAGCAAGTTTCGATTCGAAGAATTGCAAGGCTGAATATCCAAAAGCATCGCTGATGAATGAAGAAGAAGGCGCTGTGTCGCTGTCGTTCCTGGTTGCCGCCGATGGCAGCGTGGTCGATTCGAAAGTCGAAAAATCGAGCGGTTTCAAGGGTCTCGACAAGGCTGCCGTCAAAGGCATCAGCGCTTGCAAGTTCAAGCCAGGCACCAAGGACGGCGCACCTGCGCAGACCTGGGCCAAAGTCGATTATGTGTGGAAGCTGTAATCCTTAATTAAGCTAAAAACCTCAAGGGGGAACTGGTATGTCTACGAAATTGGGTTATTCGAGTGTGATCGTCGCCATGGTGCTGTCGTGCTTTACCGCTACCGTGGCTGCCGCTGAAGTTCCGGCCGTGTTCGATTCGAAAACGTGCAAGGCCGATTATCCAAAGGCCTCGCTGATGAACGAAGAGCAGGGCACGACCTCGATGTCGTTCCTGGTGGCGCCTGACGGTGCGGTGGTCGATTCCAAACTGGACAAGACCAGCGGCTTCAAGAACCTGGACAAGGCGGCGATGAAATCGATCAGCGCCTGCAAGTTCAAGCCGGGCACCAAGGACGGCGCCCCGGCGCAGACCTGGACCAAGGTCGATTACGCCTGGAAACTGGACTGATCGTTCCCCTGAAACTGCCGGCATGTGCCGGCAGTTTGTTTTTCGGCCTCTGGCTTTGTCCCTCGCCTGTGTAGGGATAAGCTTGAGCGCGACATGCCGGCACGTATACTGTCCGGTATGAAGAACACCTTGCTGATCGCTTCCGCCTGCATGCTGGCGCTGCTGTCGACCATCGGCGCCTCCCTGCCGTATCCGATCCTGCCGCCGCTGTTCGCCGCCGGCACGGTCAACAATCTGAACCATTTTCTGGGTCTGCCGCCCAAGCTGCTGTTCGGCATCGCGCTGACCATCAATCCGCTCGGCCTGATGATAGGCGCCGCCTTGCTCGGACCCTTGTCGGACCGCTACGGCCGCCGCCCCGTCTTGTTGAGTACGGCGCTGGGCGCCGCCGCCGGCCATGCCTTGACGGCGTGGGCGCTGATCATTCAATCGTATCCCCTGTTCCTGTTCGCCCGTTTCGTTACCGGCCTGCTGGAAGGAAACGGCGCGGTTGCGCGCGCCATGCTGGCCGATCGCCTGGAAGGGCCCTTGCGTTTAAAAGCTTTCTCCTGGCTGAACGGTGCGTTTTATACGGGCTGGCTGGCCGGCCCGCTGTTGGCCGGATTCACCCTGCACTGGGGCATCACCACGCCGTTCTGGGTGGCGGTGGTGGCCTTGATCGTGATGGCAGGCATGGTCGCGGTGGCCTTGCCGCGCGAGACGCCATCGAGCGCCACCACCTCCTGGTGGCACGTGGCGCGCCGCCAGCATTCCCTCAATCTGCTGCAGCACGCCGAGCTGCGCACCCTGTTCATCGTCCAGCTGGCGTTCACGTGCGGCGTCACCGCCTTTTACGAGTTTTATCCGCTGTGGCTGGTGGAAGTGGCCCACTACGACGCTCGCGGCATTGCCTGGATGACGGCGCTGCTGTGCGGCCTGATGACGGCCTGCTCGCTGACCTTCGCCGGCCGCGCCAGCAGGATAGCTCCGCTGCGCCGCGCCGCCTGGTTTGCCTTCGGCGTGGCGGCCACCGTTGCCGCCGTCGCGCTCGGTAACTTGTGGATCGGTCTGGCGGCCATCGTCGTCTTTGGCATCCCCAACGCCTTTGATAACGCCATCATGCCGAACTGGTGTGCCGACCGCTTCGGCCATTACGGCCAGGGCGCGGTGATGGGATTGCTGTCGACGATATTTTGCGTGGCGAATATTTTGATGGCGCTGGCCGGGGCGGTGCTGGCCCAGATCGATACCAGGCTGGTGCTGATGCTGGGCGCGCTGCTGGCGATGTGGGCGGGCTGGCGATTGCTGCGCTGGCAGGCAGCATTATCTGCGGCGCCGGTCGATGCGCCAGTGCTGGCTGAGGCGAACTGAGGAAATATTTACGCATCGCTGAGTTTCCACATGGAAACTATGATGTAATGTCATTCTTTCTTTTTCGGCGACGTGGTGATGGCAATTATTCGGTGGCGCTTACTTGCAAGCGCGTGCTTGTGTCTCTGCACACTGGGCGCACAGGCGCAGATCTATAAATGGACCGATGCCGGTGGCAAGGTGCATTACACGAATAATCGCGACGAGGCCGGTGGCGCCCGGACCGAGACCGTCAAGGCAGTGGCCCCACCGGCGGATCAGGCAAAAACGCCGCCGGCATGGCAGCAGCAAGAGGCGGATTTCAAACGCCGCAACCTCGATAAACAGCGTATGCAGGCGCCCGTGTTTCGCGCACCCGAGATCAAGCAGGGCAGGGCATGGGGGCCGGGTGAGCCGGACAACGACAAGACGCGCTGCAATCTCGCTCTCGATATCAGGGACGGATTGGTGCGGCACAGAAATGGCAATCGGCTCGATGCCAATGACCGCGAAATCGCTGCGCGCGATATCGGCAGTTTTTGCCACTGAATGCTTGCCGTCGCCGCCTGAAAACAACAGTCCGCTTGTGACAACATTCAAATTGACTTAATATCAATCTCCCAGCAGGCCAACCCACATCGGAAAGGAAGCAATCATGACGTACGCCCACATCGCACTTCCTCTCCTGGGTCTGGCCGAAACCACCCTGCGCTAAGCATCCGCTTCCAGCGGCCGCGAAGGCCACGTCATTTCGCGCCAGTACCCAATTCCTTGATTTCACCTGGATTGGTTCCAATATGGGCAATTATCTGCAACACATATCCGATCGTGTTTCGATCATCGCGTCTCCACGCCTGTGGCTGGAAGACGCCGCAATACAACAACTCACCACCACCGCCGCGCTGCCGGGCATGCAGCGGGTGGTCGGTTTGCCCGACCTGCACCCGGGCCGCGGCTATCCGGTCGGCGCGGCATTTTTTTCAAGGGGACGCTTTTATCCCGCGCTGGTGGGCAACGACATCGGCTGCGGGATGGCGCTGTGGCAAACCGATCTTGCCGCCAGCAAGGTCAAACTCGACAAGCTCGACAAGCGGCTCGGCGACCTCGACCAGCCGCCGTCCGAGCACGAGTGGGAAGCGCTGACGGCGCGCGAACCTTCCCTGCATGACGCTGTCGAACAACTGGGGCGGCGACTTGCCGCGGCCGGACTCGATCCATCGCACTTGCGCGCCCTCGGCACCATCGGCGGCGGCAACCATTTTGCGGAGCTGCAGGTCATCAACGAGGTACGCGACGCCCCCTTGCTGACCAGCCGCGGCCTGGCATTGGGCCGCCTGCAATTATTGGTGCACAGCGGCTCGCGCGGTCTTGGACAGGCGGTGCTGCGCGCGCACGTGGATGCCTTCAGCCACGCAGGATTGGAAGAGGGCGGCGCCGACGCGAGCGCCTACCTCGCCCAACACGCCGCCGCGGTGCGCTTCGCCGAGCTCAATCGCCAGGTGATCGCCGCGCGCATTTTTCAGCGCCTGCGCTGCGAGGGCAGTGCGGTGCTGGACGTCAACCATAATACGGTGCTGCCGAGCAGCATCGGCGGCCAGGATGGCTGGCTGCACCGCAAGGGCGCGACGCCGAGCGATACCGGGCTGGTGATGCTGCCCGGTTCGCGCGACGCCCACAGTTACCTGCTCGAGCCGGTAACGGCAAGCGGCGAGATCAGCCTGCATTCGCTGGCGCACGGGGCAGGCCGAAAATGGCAGCGCAGCGATTGCAAGGAACGCCTGTTCAATCTGGCGACGCCCGACCAGTTGAGCCGCACGGGATTTGGCGGTCGGGTCATCTGCAAGGACCGCGCGCTGATTTACGAAGAAGCGCCGCAAGCGTACAAGCCTGTCGAAAGCGTGCTCGATTGCTTGATTGGTGCGGGACTGGCAAGGGTAGCGGCGCGCTCCAGGCCGGTGCTGACCTACAAAACACGCGGGGAGGGCTGCTGATGATCTGGCTGCAACTCTCCGCCAACACGGGACCGGCCGAATGCGGTCTCGCCGTCGCCAAGGCCCTGGCGAAACTGCTGCGCGACGCCGCCGCTGCCGGCGTGCCGGTCGCCATCGTCGAGCAGGTCGACGGCGAAGCGGCCGGCACCATCGCCTCGGTGCTCCTGGAAGTGGGCGACGCCGCTTTTGCGCGCAGCTGGGCCGGCAGCCTGCTGTGGGTTTGCGCCAGTCCTTACCGCAAGCTGCACAAGAGGAAGAACTGGTTTATCAGCGGCACGCTTTTCACGCCGCCTGAACCAGCAGCGGCATTCGACAGCGGCGCCGTGCGCTACGAAGCGCTGCGTGCCTCCGGACCGGGCGGCCAGCACGTGAACAAGACCGACAGCGCCATTCGCGCCACCCACCTTGCTTCGGGCCTGTCCGTCAAAGTCCAGACCGAACGCAGCCAGCATGCCAATAAACGGCTGGCCGGGCAACTGCTGGCAAGCAAGCTACTGGCACGGGCGCAAGCACGGATGGAGGACGACAAGTCGGCGCGGCGCGCATCCCATCTACAAGGGGAGCGGGGCAATGCGGCACGCGTCTTCGTGGGGATGGCGTTCGTCGAGGACGGATAAAGCGGTAGCGTGGCAGGGCGGCGGTGCGCGGTGTTCAATCGCTGGAGCCGCCGCCGCTGTCTCCCCCGCCGCCACTGTCGCCACCGCCGCCACCGCCGCCACTGTCCCCTGAGGAGCCGGACCAGTCTCCCGACGCGCCGCCGCCGTCGAAAGTGCCGCCGCCACCTCCCGCAAAAACCACGGAGGCCGAATCCGCCGTCCAGGCGCCGTCCGCCATCGAGCCCATCTGGGCGCCGGCAAGGTCGCCGCTGTCCTGGTATTGCGCGTGGTTGCGCCGGGCGGCGATGTCGGCATCGCGCCGGCGCTCCCATGCACGGCGCGCACGGCCTTCGCGCAGCGCGCGTACGAGCACAAAGGTCACAATGATCACCATCAAGAGCAATGGTGCAATTTGGAGGAAGCCGAGCATGTGTCTCCTTCAGGCGCGGCGTTCAACAGTGCGCCGCTTGGGACCCATACTAACCTTGGCGAACTTGTTTGTCTTGTTAATACATTCGATAAATTGCTCCTGCTCAACACCTCTATGTCCCTCTGATTCCGGGGGCAACGCAGCAGCGCGACGAACTGGGAAGCTCAAACTGCTACCTTGACCGCCTCCGTATTAATCCATCGTATCTCCGCCTTTTCGAAGCGCCCTGCAGCAACCCTGTTGCAGGCTCCATTTGACGTGCTGTATCTCGCTCTATTCGAAGGGGGCGTCAGGTCGACAAATACAACTCGAATCCCGGCATGTTCGACGAGGAGGGCGATACCAGCGATGGCATGGCTGTGTCGCACGGCGGCAATGCGGCGCGTCCGGCGGGGGGCATTCGGCGGCGCCGCCGCCGTGAGCCTTGCGTGCCGGCGCATTCGGCGGGCCAACAGAAAAAGGGTTACTTGCCAAAGCAGGTAACCCTTCCTTTTTACTGCGCGTTCTGTGGGTGGCTGATGGGTGACCACTGGCCACTCGAGAACCCCAATGCCCACAAGGCGGTAAGGCTGTTGAAACACAGTTCTGTGTGGCGCGTTGTGTTACAGGTTGCGCTTACAGGCAAGGCCTCTGCTTGGCTCCCAGCGCCTCCCGCTGGTCCTTTCAGAAACGAGGGGCATCTAAGGAAGCACTGATTAATTCATGACGGCGCACTCGGCACACGAAAAAGGCGCCCAGCGGTGTTGCAAATCCTCGCCATGCCCCGGCATGTCTGCGGTGTTGCGCCTTGCTGGACTGCATTTTCGTACATATGCTTGCGTGACCGATTCCATCCGCCAGAATAAATCAGTGCTTCCCTAGTCGCTTTTCGGTACAATTTTCTTCCCATTTGAGCCCCTAAACTCCAATACTTCTCCTTTTGCGCGGCGAACCCGAGTAATTTCCGGAGTCGAACTCGCGACGAAATCAGCTATCATTCGGAAACCGCCGGTTGGAACTTTTTCCAGAACAAAGTATCGGTTCCGGTTCCGTAGAGGAATTTCGACGTATGCTAACTCCAGCATCGGGTCAATGCGCGCTCCGAGTTGGTTTGCATAGAACATGCCGTATCCCGGGAATTGCAATTTGAAAAGGGCGTCGTCTAGGGTCGCGGCACTAGCGAATGATGGGCCGAATCGGACCTTGCGCATGAGTGCCTCAACTTGCAATGCCTGCTTGGGACTGATGTTTCCGACATCCTCCTTGTATTCATCGAAATCAGCGTAAGCCCGATTGAGTCGGATTCGATGTCCCTGGTATTCGACGTAGGACAGAGCGCTGGATTGAGCAATAGCCACGCCGATCCCCGATGCACCAAGAAGCAGCGTCAGGACGGGCAACACAAACAAACGGGATAGACGGCGCATCTTCTTTTTCATTTTGGTTGGTGTGCAATTCAGTTTGTCGGCGACGGATTTTCTTTCGCCAGCTCATCAACGTACTTACGAGCCAGCGAGGGCAAATGCTCTCGTCCGTCCTCTGGCGCCAGTGGGGGCGGGGTCAGGATTCACAATCATACATAGGCTCGCTATAAAGGCGCTCAATCGCCGAAATCGCATTCAACGCTGTCACCATCGCAAATGCCAGTGTCCGATAAAGAAGCGGACCAGTCATCCAGGCAATGGCGGCCATTGCCGGCGCCGTCGCCATGGCTCGCAAGCGGCAGCGGAGCCGCGTCCGGCTTGCAGTTGCCCTTTGGCAGCGACCCGCTTCGGGCTCCCGCGAAATCGACCCAGTCGGCATCCGGCGTCGTCTTGGGCCGGCTCTCCCGGGTACGCCGCCTACGACGTTGGCGCAAGGTGCGCAGTATCACAAAAGTCACCAGAACTGCCGGCAACAACAGCGGTGCAATGCGAATGAAACCGGTCATACGTGTCCTATCGGAACAGTGTTTCGATGCGACGCATCAGGGACATTTTCCACGCACAGTCAAGCCGTCACGCCGGGCTGCCGTGCCAGCGCGCGCTCGACGTAGGGCGTATAAAAGGCGGCGAAACGGCGCGCGCGCGGCAAGTGGAACAGCAACTCGATTTCGAGTGCGCGCGGGGAACTGGCATCGCCGAAGAAAAAGCCGGCCGGGTTGAAAAACAGGATGTCGGCGTCTTTTACTTTTTTCTTCAGCCCCGCGTTGATCAGGACCAGCCGCGGCGCCACCCGAAATTGGTCCATGCCGTCGCGCTTCTCGATAAGCAGCGCCCAGCGCACGGGCGCGAGGGTGGGGCCGGCAAACATCAGACACTTTGACGTGCTCAGTTCGCTAGCGTAGGGGAAATCTTGCGCAAGCTGGGCCATCAGGCTCAATATGCAATCGGGTTTGCGCGAAACGTGCAGATATTGCGGGTCGTAGACCGGGATAAAACTGCTGTGGTAGCGGGCGCGCCAATAGGGGATGTCGTCAACCAGCAGCATGCCAGCGTCGCGCACCGGCGTGGCCGGCTCCTGCATTACCCCCATCAGTGGTGGCGTCAGCGTGCCGCGGTGGCTCGCTTCGATTTTCCACTCGTGCTGCAAATGTTGAATCTCGAAGAACGGATGGGAGTCGCTGCCTTCCGGCACCGTATTGAACGCCGCGAAGCCGACCGGGTCGTGGCCGGCAGGCGCGTCGTGCGCCGCATGCAGGCCGAGATTGAGCAGATCGCGAAAGCCCTCCCTGCACGAAGCGTCGGCGTAAAAATCGGTCAGGAATGCCGAGTCATAGGGCCGGTCCGATCCTAGCGGCGGCGAGTTGAATGCTGTTTTCAGTAACTCACATTCGTAGCGCCGTCCTAATTCATTGATCAACGGTGGCGGAAGATGCTGCTTGGCCCAGACAATATCGGCGTAAAAGCAGCGCCAGCCATCGGCGATATCGCGATCGATCGAACTCAACCAAAATGCAAGCACATCGTCTACTTCGTCAGTCAGCAGGCACCGCAGACCGCGCATGAATTGTTCAGTATCGAACGCCATTGTTTTTTTCACTCCCATAATTATTTCTAAAACCAGCTTTTGAACCAGTCGATCGTGCCATCTAGCAAACCGGCTTGCTTCTTGGCGCCTTCGGCTTCCGCGGCCGACGCCGCGGTTGGAATGGCGAACATGGCCGCCAGTCCCGCAGCCAGCGTGAGGCGGCCCGCATTGACGGCAAGCAGCAGGACGCGCAATGCCGTGAGCAACGCAGACACGACGGCTATTTCCGGCGTCAGGAAGATGAGCAGCGCGATCGCAACGCCGAGCAGCGCGATCAAGCCGATGGTATAGAGCGTCGACCAGCCTTCGCGCTGCCCCTGTACCTTGACCTGATCGACGACGCGCTTGAGCTCATCCTTTTGTGCGGGCGCGATGACCGGCGCGGGAACGGTCGACGGCGCCGTGCGTTCTTGCGCGCGTTGCTTGGTATAGAAGAATAAGCCGGAACCGTCGCCACCGTGTCGGGTACAAAATTCACGTTCCACATGTGGCCCCCATCGCGGCGCGTCCGGGCATGACATTGCTGAAGTTGACAACCATGCCAAGGCCGGTGACGGCGCCGCTGGCGGCGGCGCAACCGATTATGGTGCCGAAGGTGGAAAGTATGCCGGCGATAGCGAAGAGACGAATAAACCGGGTGTTCATGGGGTTCTAAACATTTGACTTTGCAAGCTGGGAGGCTGACCGTATCGGAGCGGCTTGCTCCTGACGTATGCGAAAGAGTCGATTTTTGCGCGCAGGCCCAGCGGATCGGCGCTCAGGTAGCGGGCGCGCCGTGGACCGCGATTGCGATGGTGCTCGTCATACGGGCCGCTCTTTTCGTCACCATATGGCCGGGCAGGCGCAAATTGAGCAGCACGGTGGATAAAGGCGTGCCGCCGGCCGGCGCACGCAAGGTGCGGACGTCCTGGCGATTTGCATAATTGTTGTAATCTCAAAATTGATCAGCTTTCAAACGTCTGCCAATGTCTGCTGCCGCCCGCGCCCATACAGGCGGCATTTCCATGCGCTGTCCATGCTTCATACCGCGATGCCATCCTGATGCCGACGGCGATGCAGCAGCGCCACGCACCGGCAAGCTGCACGTGCCTACCCTGACTGGCTGCATTAATCGATCACATCCCCGCCTTTTCGCAGCGCCGTGCAGCACCCCTGTTCCAGACTCCATCGGAGTTGAATGCCGTTCTCGCGCCATACCAGGTACAGCCACAAGCGCTTGTCGCCACTGCCGCCCCGCTGCCGCGAAGCGATGACCTCGTCGACGACATCCTGGGGAACTCTGGCGCGAATCGGTAGACGTTCGGATTTTTGCGGTAAGGCATCGTAAACTTCCCGGTTAAATTCGCCGACCGAGGGATAAGCAGGCTCGCGCCAAGTGAATTCCACCCATTCGGGCAGCGCGCGGCCGTCGGGCGCGGCGCCCATCACGGCGCCGTCTACCGAAGGCTTTGCGCTGGGTCCTATGGAGCCCGGGTCAGAAAAATTTGTGCCGTTGGCGGTGCGAACGCTGATGAAATGCACACTGCGTCCGGCCAGTCCGTTGCTGAAATGGACCACCATACCGGGTCCGGTCTGGCTGGCGGCTGCGCAGCCACTGATGGGCACGGAGGCGCACAGAATACAGAGGACGGCAAAAAGACGGGAGAGCAGGATTTTCATGGGGTTCCAAACATTTGACTTTGCAAGCTGGGATGCTGACCGTATTGGAGCGGCTTGCTCCTGACGTAGGCGAAAGGGTCGATTCCTGCGCGCAGGCCCAGCGGATCGGCGTTCAGGTAGCGGGCGCGCCGTGAACCGTGATTGCGATGGCGCTTGTGATACGCGCCGCTTTCTTCGTCACCATATGGCTGGGCAGGCGCAATCAGTCGATCACGTCCCCACCTTTTCGCAGCACCGTGCAGCAACCCTGTTCCAGCGTCCATTTGAGCTTGACGCCATCCTCGCGCCACAGCAGGTACAGCCACAAGCGCTTGTCGCCACTGCCGCCGCGCTGCCGCGAAGCGATGATCTCGTCGACGACATCCTGTGGAACCCGGACGCGGATCGGCACGCGTTCGGATTTTTGCGGCAGTGCGTTGAACGCTTCCAGGCTGAATTCGCCGACTTGCGGATACGCTGGCTCGCGCCAGGTGAACTCCACCCACTCTGGCAGCGCCCGTCCATCGGGGGCGGCGCCCATCACCACGGGATACTTGAATGGTGTCGGACTGGAACCCAGAGAGCCTGGATTGGAAAACGATGTGCCGTTGGGAGTGCGGACACTGAGGAAGTGCACGGCGCGTCCAGGCAAGACATTGCTGAAGTTGACAACCATGCCAGGGCCGGTGACGGCGCCGCTGACGGCGGCGCAACCGATCTTGCTGCCCAAGGTGGAAAGTATGCCGACGATAGCGAAGAGACGAATGAACCGGGTTTTCATGGCGCTCCAAAATTTTGACATTGCAGGGTTGCGCGCGGGCCCAGTTTCAAGGTGACCCCGTACCCGTTCAACCATTCTGCGTATTTTTTCATGTCGACAAAACCAATCTCATAGTTATTGCATGGAAAAGGGTTGGGAAAATAATCGACCAGCGGCCGCGTGCTCGCCGTGGTTTTGCCATCGACGGTCGCCGCCGTCAGGGTGACCCGAATCGGCGAAGCGCCGTTACCGTAGACGATATCGCGCGTCTGCCCCACTTCACCGAGCTCATAGCGGTTGTTGCTCTTGTCATGGAGGATGGGATTACTGACGGTATCCCAAGCGTTTGTTTGTATGACTGCTGTCTTGAACGTGATTGTTTGCGAGTTGGCCTGATTGATCATCCACATCAGCGCGACATTCGATAAATCACCTTCCGGATACGATCCGCCGATGTCGGAGTGGCTGCCAATAAAGCCTTTTTCGATGCGCGTGGCGCTATTCAGGGTGCCTGGGGTATCCATGATGGAGCGGACATGAAAGTTGATGGCACCACCCCGGTGCTCGTTCAATGCAACCGCGTGTACCGCGTATTTCATCGCCGCCGGAATCGAAAAGTCGTATTTCTTTTCATCGCCGTTGAGCGCTCCAAGGTGCGGCACGGTATCCCATACGCCTTCGAAGCGCAGGTTGATGCAGCGCGATTTTTCGCCGGATTTGTATTTTCCATCAGTGAGTTTGGCCACCAGCTGGTTGATCCAGACCCGCGCTTCGGCCGCACCGCGGCTGAAGCCCACGACATCGATGTCAATCGGGTCGGTGCTGGCATCCGATGATACAAACTTGTCCAGGAAATCGAACCCTAGCTTGAGGCGCGCATCGAATCCTTCACCGGTGATGATGCTCCCCCTCACCGGCATATCCTGGTTGGTGGTGCCGATACCAGTGATGTAAAACTTTCCGCCATTCGCAATCTCGTCGTAGGCTTGATAAAACTTCAGCACGTTCGAGATGGTGTCGCCACCAGTCGGATGTTCGCTGTTGCTGGTGCCATCGAAGGCGAACAGCATCAGCCCTTGCGGATCGACGTATTTGAGCGGGTTGCTGCTGACGTAGGCGTAGGGATTGATTCCCGCGCGCAGGCCCAGCGGATCAGCGCTCAGGTAGCGGCCGCGCCGCGGATCGTAATAGCGATGATGGTTGTAGTACAGACCGGTTTCCTGGTCGGCATACTGGCCGGGCAGGCGCAGGTTCAGCAGCACGCTCGATGCAGGCTGGCCGCCGATCGGCGCACGCAGCGCACCAAACGCGGTGTACGCCGCGCGCCACACGGGACGGCCGGCGCTGTCGCTGACCGCTTCCGGCGCGCCGAGGTGGTTGTCATGCACATAGGCGAGCGCCTCGGGCGGCGCGAACCAGGCGGCAACGGCGGTGGCCAGGTCGGCCAGCGCCTGGCCGAATGCGGAAGCGGCTTCGCTGGCGGCTTCGCCGTCGCCGTCGATCAGCGCCACCGGCTGGTCGTCCAGGTACAGGTACTGGCGCCGCACGCGCCCGCCGGCATCGAGTTCGGCGCGCAGCTTGCCGTCTTCGTACAGGTAATAGGTGCTGGCCGCGCCGGCCCGCTTGGCGATGCGCTCGCCGCGCGCGTTGTAGCGGTAGCGTCCCAGCAGTCGTCCGCCCTCGCGCACTTCGCTCAGTCGGCCCAGCGCATTCCAGACGTAACGGCGTTCGCCGATCTGGGTCGGCGCACCGTTGGCGTCGTAGTTGGCGATGGTCTGCTGCTGCCGCACGTGGGCATCGCCCATCCAGCGGTTGCTGCCGGGCGCGAAGGACGAGCGCACGGTGGCGCCGTCGACGTCGGCCTGGCCGCCGGCGTGCTGCTGGCCCAGCAGGCGGTTGCCGGCGTCATCGTAAACATAGCGTTCGACGCCGGCGCCGCGCCCATCGGCTTGCGCTATGGTGACGGCGGCCACCAGGCGGTCATCGCCGTCGTAGGCATAATTGCTGCGGCTGTCCTGCCCATGCGAGGCGAGCAGATTGCCCTGGGTATCCCACAAGTAGCGCTGATCGAACAAGGCATGCGGGTCGCGCATCAACTCTGCGCCCGCAGCCCTGGCTTCGCCGATGCCGACAAACAGGTCCAGCGCTTGCATGGCGACCCGCGGCGCGGCTGGCGCCGCAACGCGCCGGTGGACCAGCCGCGCCAGCGTGCCTTGCTCGCTGCGCTGATAAAACGCTTCGATGCCGTTGGCGTAGGTGAAGCGGCGGATGCCGACCATGTCGCGCTCGATGCCGTGCACCACCTGCTGCGCCGGCAGCAGCCAGCCCAGCCAGGGGGTGCGGATGCGGCTGCGCTCGAGCGCCACCACCTGGTTGCCGCTGTCTCTCCGGTAGCGCAGCACGCTGCCGTCCGGCAGGCTGACGCTGGCCGGCTGGCCGAGGGCGTCGTAGGCGTAGTGGGTGACGCTGACGACCGTCGCGCCGCCATCGAGCCTGAGCGTGACGCTTTTTGACGTCAGCCGCTGGGCGCCGTCGTAGCGATAACGATCGCTCTGGTTGGGGTCGTCCAGCTGTACCAGGCGGCGGCCCTGGTAGGTCCAGCGCGTCACCTGCGGCGTCGCCTCCAGGGGGCCGCCGACCACCTGGCGCACCACGCGGCCGGCGGCGTCGTAGGCGTAGCTGGCGTGATTGCCGCTGGCATCGGCGCTGGCGACGATGCGGTCGGCGGCGTCGTAGCTGCGCGTCTCCAGGCCGCTGTCGGCGCCGGCGATGGCGATGGTGCGGCCGAAATCGTCCTTGACGAAGCGGGTGGCGGCACCGTTCGGCGCTTCGATGGCGCCGCCGCTGTCTGCATCCATGGCGATGCGGGTGCCGTCGATGGCGGCCAGGGCGCCGGCGCCATCGTAGCGGTAGCGGGTGGCGCGTCCCAGCGTGTCGATCATCGCCGACGGCAGGCCCTGGGCATTCCAGACGATGCGGCGCAGCGCGCCATTCGGGTCGGTGGCCGCGGTCAGCCGGCCGCGCTCATCGTACTGGTAACTGCCGTGGCGGTAGAAGTGGGGCGCAGCTTCGCTGGTTGCGATCACCCGGCCTTCGGTGTCGTAGCGCTGCTGCTTGATAATGCCTTGCGGCGTCGCCGTCCACAGCTGGCGGCCGGCGTCGTCGAAACCGGCGCGCATCGCCGCGCTGTAGACGCCATCCTTGTTGTAGCCGCTTTCAACGGGATTGTCGAAGGCGTCGTAGGCCGTCATACGGGTGATGCCGGCGCTGCTCGTGCCCACGCGCTGGCCGCGCACGTTGTAGGTGAAGCTGCTGCTGCTGCCTTCGTCGTTCTCGACCCTCGCCACGCGCCCGGCCGCGTCGTAGGCCAGCGTGCTGGTGAAATTGCCGGGCGCCGTGATCGCTTCCACGCGGCTGCCCTGCGGGTCCCAGCGCAGCAGGGTGATGTCGGCATCGGCCGGCGTGGCCGCAGCGCCGTTGGGCAGAGGCCCGTCGATACTGGCCAGCAGGCTGCGGCCGTTGATGCGGCGGTAGGCATAGCGAATGGTGCGCACCAGCGCCGTGGGTGCGCCGCCGGCAACGGCGGCGGGCGCCCAGCCGCTCTCGATCACGTCGAGCGGCTGGCCGGCGCCGTTGTAGCTGACGCGAATCAGGTGCTCGCGCCCGGCCACCACGCTCGGCACGGCGAACAGCACCGGCGGGCCGCCGGCGCCGTATTCGAAGCGCTGGCGCCGCCGCGGCGCCTGCGCCTTGCCGTCCACGTAGGCGAAGTCGGCCACCGCCAGCACGCGGCCGTCGCCGTCGCGTTCGATCCTGGCGCCG